>JAABUW010000340.1_pt1 | contig 95777 bp, 29 predicted proteins | sample 5560081 | NCBI WGS metagenome assembly JAABUW01 (sample SAMN10711882, study PRJNA513363) | rock metagenome | isolation source: Antarctica rocks | place: Antarctica: Victoria Land, Knobhead sud
CCCACCAAGTGACATCCCACCAAGTGACATCCCACCAAGTGACATCCCACCAAGTGACATCCCACCAAGTGACATCCCACCAAGTGACATCCCACCAAGTGACATCCCACCAAGTGACATCCCACCACACCAAACAAGTGTGAAGCAAGCTTGAGACGCCGCATATGATCGGACAAATCATCGAGATGCGTGAATTCCAAGGGAGTAGATTATCTTCGTCACTCCCTTAGCCTCGTTCTTGCCGTTGCCAGGGTCTGGAGTTTGCATAGCTGCATATTCAGTTTTACCCCGCCAATGCACTTATAAACACCCAACTTCTTCCACCTCGCACCTTCCACATTACCTTGATCAATCCTCCTACAGACACACTACAATTCTCAATTCAAAACAATTCTATCTACAACCATCAAATCAATTCCGAACAAACTCCTCAACAATCATGTCTGGCTACGGTGACTCTGGTGACTCTGTGAGTACCCCACCACCAACCTTACCCGAAACCTTTCCATTGCTGACTTCAACATAGGGAAGCGGAGGCTACGGAGGCAGCAACCAGTCAGGAGGTGGCTACGGTGTATGTTGACTAATGTCCCTTACCATCTGGCTTTCACTTACAGTCTCATCAGGGTGACCAGCTAGGCTCAGGTATGGGCGGCAACCAAGGCTCTGGCATGGGCGGAGGTATGGGCGGTGACTCAGGCTCCGGCATGGGCGGCCAACAAGGTGGAGGCTACGGTGGTGACTCCGGTTCCGGCATGGGCGGTGGCCAATCTGGTGGGGGTTACGGAGGTGACTCTGGCTCTGGCATGGGCGGTGGCTTGAGCGGTGGTGACTCTGGCTCTGGCATGGGCGGTGGCTTGAGCGGTGGTGACTCTGGCTCCGGCATGGGCGGTGGCATGAGCGGTGGTGACTCCGGCTCTGGCATGGGTGGCCGATCTGGTGGAGGGTACGGAGGCGACTCTGGCTCTGGCATGGGTGGGGGCCAATCTGGTGCAGGGTATGGGGGCGACTCGGGCTCTGGAGGTAAATCCGGCAGCGGCGGTAAGCTGACCCACCTTCCCCGTCAGCAGCACACCGAATCTCCACTGACATTCCTGTGTTACAGGAGGCCTCAAAGACAAAGTGATGGGCAAGGTCGAAGGCATGATGGGCAAGAAATCAGGTGGCGATAGCGGCTCAGGTGGACACGGAGGTGACTCTGGCTCAGGAGGAGGCTATGGTGGCGATAGCGGCTCAGGCGGATACGGAGGTGATTCTGGCTCAGGAGGAGGCTATGGTGGCGATAGTGGCTCGGGTGGAAACTCTGGTTATTAGATCATGCTGGTTACGAACATTACGGCCTATACTCCATGAAGGAGGAAAGCCTTAATACGGGCGGACGGTCAAGCTATAGTGCTTGCTTCGAACTACCACAACGGCAAAGAACAGAATAGCTTGCAATACAACTTGAAAAGCGATTGAAAGTCCATCAGATAATGTGATGCACTATGATATACATAATGTTGCACATATGGCTAGACCCTCGCTACTGCGGCCGTATCGAGGCGCCTCAAACAGTTTTGATTCGCTCCTTGACACTTCACTCATTATCTGGAATTTTGATATGCCGAAGTGAGACGAAAACTCCAATAAAGATGCCTCATCTTCCTTCCACTCTCTTCCTCTGCCACATGCACTGCCCACCACTGTAACCACAGCCCAAATCCACACTCCTTCACGTTTCACAACGACAATATGGATCCGAACCAACAAACCTCAAACTCTCTTCTAGGTATATAACCCACCCCCTCCCACGCTCCTCTAGAACCCCGTACCTGCCGCCATGGTATCCACGATATTGAGTACTAAAGCAGTCTCGTCAGAACGCGCCGACGCAAACATTGCCTCCCTCCTCCGCCGCTTCGAAAACATAATCGCTTACATGCCCGTAAGGATAGTCCTCTTCTGCCTCTCTGCCCTATTTGTCTACTATCTCATGCGTACGAACTTTTACTGGGGTGTGGGGTGGGGATGTTTGTTGTGGGGGGTTTTGAACCCTGTGATGAGCATTTGAACCGCCATCATTGAGGTGAACTAATCCTTTTTTTTTGAACTACCTGGTGTCGATTGGGGTGGTCTACCGAGGATGGAGGATGGAAGAGTGGGAAGCTGACTTGGGGTTTCAGGCTGAGAGCCAGGATCGAAATGTTGTTGCTGCGGTGGGGGCTTATCAGATGGAGGTTGAGACTGCTGCGCTGGTACGTACGCTTTCTCTACGCTCAGATCTAAGCTCCCCATGGCATTCGCTCTTGATCCGGTAATCATTCGACGTGTTGGTTCATGTTTTCAGAATTCGCTTGGTTTATTTTTGTAAATCAGGCTGCGACTAACCCTTCCTCCAGGTCCGAGCAGCAGAAGATATATTATCTTTAACACGAGTACTCAAAGAACAATGGCTCTTCGGCAAACTGCAAACAGTAGGAACTAGCGAAGCAGAGCAGAGAGCAGAATTAGCTGCCGCCAAAGTCGCAGAGGGACTGAGTCGACTGCAAGGGAAGGCCACTGCCAACGCGATATCGCCCAAAGCTCCCAGCGCAGATGCTGAGGAAGCGATGGACACTAATGAAAAGTTTGAAGGACATGATAACGGGGGGGATACATAATTATCAATCGAATCATAAAGAAAGAAGTCAAATCTGTGTACATGGCGAGATAGATTTGAATCTCAACCCACGTTTCAGTTCCCTCCTCTTTCAAAGCACCATGTCCAACCCACCCCCAACCGCCTCCCCAATGCCACCCGCTCTCCCTTTCCCCCCACTAACCCTCATCGTAGCAACCACCCCCTCCCTCGGCATCGGTCTACGCGGCACCCTCCCCTGGCCCCCCATAAAATCCGACCTCGCCTTTTTCGCCCGCGTCACAAAGCGCGCTCCCCCTCCCTCTCGAACTTCCTCAGCCTCACGGACTCCATCGACCTCGCGGGGTTCCAAAAATGCAGTCATCATGGGCCGCAAAACATGGGAGAGTATCCCGCCTAAATTCCGGCCGTTGAAGGGGCGGATCAACGTCGTTATCAGCCGGGCGCCGGAGAAATTGGGGCTGGATGGGATGGAGAAGGAGAAGGAGGGAAGAGAGGAAGCGGTGATGGCGGTGGGGAGTATTGAGGAGGGTTTAAGGAGGTTGCAGCATACGTCGGAGGGGCAAGAGCAAGGACCTCTCTCGCTTGGGCGCGTGTTCGTTATTGGCGGTGCGGAGATTTATGCTCATGCCCTTACACTTTCGTGCTGTGAGCGGATTCTGTGGACGAGGTTGAAGAGGGAGTTTGAATGTGATGCGTTTTTTCCGGCTGGGACGCTGCCGGGGGGAGGGGAGGTGGAGGGTGGTGAGGAGAGTGGAGGGGGAAAGTGGGTTACGAGGACGGCTGAGGAGTTGAGGGAGTGGACTGGGGAGGGGGATGGGCTTGGGGGAATGAAGAAGGAGGGGGAGGTTGAGTTTGAGGTTGTTATGGTTGAGAGGGAGGGGGCTGCAGCGGAGTGAATGGTGTTGGGTGAAGGAGAAATGTGCTACAATTCAGACTCAGTATAAGGTTGGAGGTGGCCTCCTATAGAGACAGGGAGAGGGGAAGAGTGTAGATTGTTGCATAGAAGGTAGGTCAAGCCTCTCGTTGATGGAGTAAGATCTTGTGGATGCTGACGTTTGTAGAGGATTATATCTATCTCGGTCCATATATACATTGCCTTTTGAGATATGATGATCTAAAGCCTTTCCACCTTTGCTGCTTTGAGCCATTCAAAGTCGTCCTGGGATGCATCGGCAGCAATGAGATGTAATTGATCCAAGAAGGCTGGCACAAAAGTACCTGGACCTTTGACGTCGTCTCGTGCTGCAGCTTGCTCTGCTGCAATCTCATACATTACAATACCTGCCAAAGCAGCCAACAGTCTGTCATCCTTATGCACGGTAAGGAATGCCGCAATAGTGGTGCCCAGCGTACAACCACTGCCTGTGATATTCCCAAGGTACGCGTGCCCATTCTTGATGGCATATGTCCGATCACCGTCACTCAAATAATCCGTTTTTCCTGTCATCAAGACGACATTTCTTTCCCTCGCAGCCAACTTCTTCACCAATCGCACCTTCTCAGCCTCTCCCAAAGTGCTGGCTCCGCTATCAACGCCCTTCTGCTGCCCCATACTCTCTCCAAGCACAGTCCGGATCTCGTTCTCATTGCCCTTGATGAGATCGAAATAGCCATTACTCATCAACGTCTTGACTGAGCTACGACGCACAGCTGTAGCTCCAGCCCCTACAGGGTCGAAAAGGACTGGGCCACCGACCTCGTTGTACGCTCGCATCGCGTTGGTATAATTGAGTAACCCGTCCGGTGTCACGGTGCCCATATTGATGACCAGAGCGCCGCCTAAGCCGGCAAGGTCTTTGGCTTCCTCGCCGTAGTTCGCCATAATGGGGCTCGCGCCGATGCAGAGGGCCACGTTTGCTGCGAAGTTTTGGACGACGAGATTGGTCATATTGTGGCAGAGGGGCGACTTTTCTCCAAGAGCTTTGACAATTGCTGGGACTCGATCCAACAGAATTTCGACTTTCTGGTTATATTTGGCTTCCGGACTCATGGTGGCGGGAACGGATTGGATGGAATTCTTCAATGTAGCGGCTGCGGCCTTTGGATCTTCTGCGGCCATCATTGCACTCACTATGGCTACTCCATTGAGGCCTTTACTTGCAGACTTGGATTGAAACATCACACGTTGCACATTTGATGCGTTGAGTCCGCCAATAGCGACTGTGGGTATGGCTTCGTCCATGCTTGAGAGACGGTGGAGGATATTTTTGACACCAGCGGTGCCAATGATCGACTTGGTGTCCTCTTTGGTTGGCGTAGCATACACTGTTCCGATGCCTAGGTAATCGGCACCTCCACTTGCTGCTATTACAGCTTCGGATAGGCTATTCGCGGTCACCCCAATAATCGCGTCTGGACCTAATATTCGTCGAGCCGTCTGCAGGTCCATGTCCTCCTGCCCTAAATGCACTCCCTCAGCACCAACGGCTTGAGCCACACCAACATGATCGTTGATCAGTAATGGTATATTGTGCTTTTTCGTAATAGCATGGAGACGCTTCCCAATTCGAATGAGATCTGCTGTGTCACTTCTCTTGTCACGGTATTGTACAATTGTGACTCCACCCTGAATAGCTGCCTCTACCACGGAGACCAGGTCTTTGTCGCCAAGGATAGCCGGAGTGGAGTCCGTGACAAGATATAGAGAATAGTCCACAGCCATTACCACTTGCTCTACCAAAGAGAATTATCAACTGTTCGGAGTCAAAGACCGTAGAGAGGGCTCGGAAATATTGCCTGACGTTTTGGGACTCATATGTTCAACCTTTGGAAACTTGCAATTCAGAAAAGTTCGGACTCGTTGCAAGATTGTCCTTCGAACAGCCTAAAGGACAGCCCTGAGAATGATGTTGAAGAGCACAGGAAGGAGAATTGTTTCTTGAAACCCAGGCTAGGTGTCAAAATAAGTGGTAGTCTCGAGCGCTAGCGCAATCGACTTAAGTACTCTATCGGGCTTATGGCCCATGAAAGATCACGTCTGTACGCTCCTGTACCTGTCTTTCGTGACTTCTAGCGCTCTAGATGTCTCGCAAATCGCAACGACCACTTGTTTTGACACCAAGCCCAGGTCCTGATAAAAGAAAGTTGCTACTAACGACGCAGCATCTGGCTTGATACTAGGTCACTTATCTCGATCGCGCAAGATCCATTTGCTACTCACTTGGTAAGTATGCTCACAAGGTCACCGGCCCATGTCAGAGCGATCAAATAAGCATGCGATGTTTACCTGCTGAGTTGTAAGAAACGTGCTTGAGTCATTAAAGTACTTTAGGCGGCCAGATGCGGGCTTAGCGTTGGCGGAATGACGGCTCGGTTTTTTTGCCTGGGCCGAGAAGATCGCTTGTGAGATTTAATTTCTGTTTCCTTGACTTCCTCCTTCTTTTCTAATAACCATAACAAGGTCATCAAACCTCACCACTCAAGCATCCCAAAGGAACTTTACCAGACCTTCCAAACCTCCAAAGAACCAGAGTTCATACAGTGTAGTAACACAAACTGCACGCAGCTTCTTCAAGAGGAGTCCGTCTCGCAACACCTACAAAACAGAACACCTCCATAAGCAACACGTCTGTCTATGTATTCGTGCTCCAACGCCTTCAGACACCATCCGCCGCTCACGCTGCAAACATTTCGCATACCGCGGAAACCTTGTAGCTCCTACGCCAGATCTAACGGGTAATAAACACCTACAACAATCGCCAAACTATACAATACGCTGGTTTTCTTACTGAAAAAGCTGGAGCTGGGCATGTGTCTTACTCTGCTGGTATCGCTTCGTGGTCATACTATTCTCGTCAGCTCTACTTCCAATCTGCATTGCTACAGATAGACAGTTTCTAGCTTCACAGCAACCATGGCTGGTCTTCTCAACATTCGTCGGGTCAGCGTTCTCTCCCAATCATCTCAAATCCGCTTACTAACTTCTACCCCAGGATGTCGCCGACCCCTTCTACCGCTACAAGATGGAGCGTCTCCAGTCCAAGATTGAAGGCAAAGGTAACGGTATCAAAACCGTCATTGCCAACCTCAGCGGCGTTGCTCACTCTCTGAGTCGCCCACCGTCCTGTTCGTACATCCTCACTTCAGCCCAGCTAGGTTTCTCCTAACACTTTTACAGACGTCATCAAGTACTTCGGCTTCGAGCTTGGTGCGCAGACCAACACCAATCCTGCCGACGACCGCTGGATTATCAACGGCGCGCATGAAGCCGCTAAACTCCAGGACTACCTCGATGGCTTCATCAACAGGTTCGTTCTCTGCAAGCTGTGCAAGAACCCTGAGACCGACGTCAATATCAAAGACGGACACATCGTCTTGGACTGCAAGGCTTGTGGTCGACGCTCTGATGTGGACCTTCGCCTCAAGCTCAGCTCCTTCATCCTTAAGAACCAGCCAAAGAAGGGCAAGAAGGACAAAGCAGAGAAGAAGGCACGTCGCGCCAAGGCAAAGGAGAATGGTGATGCGGAGACGAACGGAAACGGGAACGGACATGCGTCTCCACAAGGCAGCAACTCTGACGATGCCGATGCCGATGCTGTGGACGATGATGTTGCTCTCGAAGCTGGCAGTGACGATGAACTCACCCGTCGCATCAATGCTGAGGCTAAGAACCTGAATGGAGATGATGCCAAGGATGACAAGTGGACCGTCGATGTGTCCGAGGAGGCTGTCAAAGCTCGTGCCCAGGAGCTGCCAGACGATTTCAAGAAGGTCACACTCGAGGATGGTGATGAAGACGCTGATGGTGAAGGAAACGGCAATACCGCCTATGACCAGCTAGGCAGCTGGATTATCAGCACTGCAGAGTCCAAGGGCGGCGTCAAGAACGTCGACGACGTTGAGATCTACCTCAAAGCGAAAGAGCTGGGAATCGAGACTAAGCATAAGACTCTGACTGTGCTTGCTCAGGCTATCTTTGATGACGACATTGTTGCGCAAATTCCTACTCGTACCAGCATGCTCAAGAAGGTCCGTATTATCCATCCAAAGTTCACACATCTCGTACTAACATAAGACAGATGATCATATCCGAGCGTCACGAAAAGGCCTTCCTCGGCGGCACCGAACGGTTCGTCGGCAAAGAACACCCCAAACTCGTCCCTCAAGTCCCAAAGATCCTGCTTGCCTACTACGAAGGAGATCTGGTCTCTGAAGACGTTCTCAAGAACTGGGGTTCCAAGAAGAGTCACAAGTACGTCGACTTGGCCACTAGCAAAAAGGTCCGCAAGGCTGCTGAGCCATTCCTCGAATGGCTTGCCAATGCTGAGAGCGATGAGGAGGAGTCTGAAGGGGAGTGAAATCTTCTGATGACTGTCTGGTTCGCCTTTTCAACACCCGGATCCTGACTTTGGTGTTGTTTCTGCAATATCTATCTACTCTGGTTTTGTACCCTGTCTGTATGTCTGCTCCTCTTGTCCCTAATTCGCCCTTAAGGCACCATTCGACTCTCCTCAAGTCTTGCAATACAAACACACTCTACTCAATTTAACGTTGAATCCTTCCCGTGGTTTTACCATCTCGTGATGCACAAAGCATCAGCTTTCTACATCTTTTTTATTCTCACAGTCGGATATCATACTCTGAGTTGGCTTGATTCTGACGGTATCTGGTATCTTACCCTCGGAGTTAAGCAGCAGTTTCACATCTTGAGCACGGTAGTGGCAGCATAGAGGTCATCGGCCCAAGAATCGTAACATAGCATTGGTATCATTTTCATGCAACTGTCATAGATAGCCAGCAATCCAATCCCACCATTGTTTCACATCCGGCCCATCTGATCCCAACACATTCCCGCCAGCAACGCTCACAGACACATTAACCTCCTCCATCTGTGAGAATTCAAATTTGCCTTCTCCCCCATCTCCAAGCCACTCCTTTTCCTCCCTAATATCCAGGTCATTCATACCAATCCCTGAGTCCAGCAGTCCCTTCCCTCTCGAACTCCGCACATTCGTAATCTCCGACTCCAAGGCCGTCTTCACCAAAGGGGCCGGTAGCGCTGTAAACAAATCGAGCTTATTGGCAGCAACAAGTACCGGCAGCTCCTTTGGTCCCCTCGTCGACTTAGAACTCGTCGATCTCTTCTGCAACAGCAGCAGCAAATCATGCAGATACTCCGCAGCCTGCCGTAACGCTTCATTCCCTGCCCCACTGCTACTCGTCGAAATATCTGCCGCATCCACCATGAATATTATCCCTTTTAGATTCTGTGGCTTGATAATGCTGTCGAAAGCATGGTGCCGTAGCTTGCCGTGTCCCGGCGTATCAGCGAGTAGGAATTTCTTGTGTGCTTGATTTGAGGGATCGTTGACGGATCGGTATTGCGAGGATGCGGTGGCTGTGGTGACGGGGAGGGAGATTTCGACTGTGATGGGGGCTTGGGATGTGCGGGTTGAGGCGTGTTGGCCGCGTTCGAACTGTTGTAGCGCTTAGCTAGGCTTTTGCAGAGCTGAGGGGGGAAGCGTACGAGTGTTAGTAGGGCGGTTTTGCCGGAGCCACTGGGTCCTACGAGTAGGAAGGAAGGAAGAGTTATTGAGGTCGAGGAGCGGTAGATGACTAGATGGAGGAATAATGGGATTGAGAGGACAAGGAGGACTGCGATAGCTATTGCTGGGGGTGTTGGGCTCATCAGGGATGAGACCCAGCTCTGGGAATCTGTCCAAGACATGGCTGCTTTGATTGTGTTGCGAACGGAAAGGAGAGATCGTGGGGTAAGGTTGAAGCTGCAATTCAACCTTAAGGGTTAGGGTTGCAAGGACCCTGCAGTGCTGACAGGTCCGTCCTTTCGCCGCATCATCATACGAGTATAGCAAGATTTTGGCGCAGCAGAGTATGGAGGCAGCGCCAGGTCTCTGGACAAAGCATTCGCGACCTCTCCTTACTCAGCGGTGACAGCTGTGGGGTTCTCACTGGAAATTGCAAAGTCATGAGCGGTCAGCCAGCAGAGAGCACGCGAGCCACCGCGCCCAATCCATCAGCTTTGACAAACGCAAAAGCCGGCGCAGCGCCTCCAAAGGTGACCGGCGATGGGCCCGTGGAATTGGATAATATGGATGGGACGAATGAGACGAAGCTGCCTCTACATGAGGATATCATGCAGCTGGCTAGGTTAGGGGAAGTTGGCCCTGTACAGAAGCTTTTTGAGGAGAGTAAATACGATGCAAGATATAAGGATGCGGAAGGTATAACTCCATTGCACGTATGAAATCACTAGTCCCATGTTTGAGGCTTCGCTGAATTTTAATGATAGTGGGCAGCGATCAATAACCACTATGCGTTGTGTAAATACCTAGTCGAGCAAGGCGCAGAGGTGAACGCCAAAGGCGGCGAGTCCGTCGCTACGCCTGCTGGCTGGGCGGTCCAGAGATGTCAGATGTACATAGTCCACCTGCTGCTCGAAAATGGCGCAGACCCTCTCCTCACAGACGTCCAAGGCTACAACCTCCTCCATTTGGCTACATTCGACGGCAATGTCTTCCAACTGCTCATTGTCCTTCACCAGAATGTGCCGGTCGATACTCCGGACCTCTCAGGGCATACATGTCTGATGTGGGCAGCATACAAAGGTTTTCCTGCATGTGTGGATCTTCTTCTACAATGGGGCGCCAGCGTCAACGGCGCAGACGAGAATGGCTATACAGCGCTACACTGGGCATTGGTGAAAGGCAATCAGGCTTGCATACAGAAACTGGTCGAGCATGGCGCCGACAGATTCACCGAGACGAACGATGGCAAGACTCCAGCCACAGTCGCGCACGAGATGAACTCCAAAGGCGCCTACCACCGTGTACTCAAGGAACTTGGATTCAATACCGACGGCACTGTCAAGCAGCTCCCTCTGCCACATACTTCCTTCATCAAGGGTCGCCCATTTCTGAACAAGGCCTTCTTTCTCTTTCCATTCTTCCTTTTATTTGTGGTCTTTTCTGTACTGAGCAGCATGCCGATATATGCTGCTGTACCCCTTACGATATTTTTGGCTTACTCTTTACAGTGGGTGGCTCAGCAAGTGCTGCTATGGGCGCCCAGTGATATGAAGCATTTACATAGGACAGTAAGTATGTCCCTTTGTCTAGGGAAAGCCGGGCGACTGATACAACGACAGCCATATTTAGCGGGCGTTTTTGCTGCTAGTTTGTTTTGGGTCGGTGCACGATGGTTAACTACGATACTGATGAGTAGGCGACGATGACCGTCCCTTTGCCGTTGCGTAGCTAATGTGCATTAGGCACATATTCTAATCATCCGATATACAACCTCATTTTCGCCATCAGCTACGGACTCTGCACATACTTCTACATTCTCAGCATGATCGAAGATCCTGGCTATGTTCCAAAGCTTGGGAGTCGGGCTCAGCAAAAGGCAGTGATAGACGAGCTTCTGGGCTTGTGGAAATTTGACGACCAGAATTTCTGTGTTTACTGCATGATCAGAAGGCCGTTACGCAGCAAGCACTGTAAGAGATGCTCACGTTGCGTGGCAAAGCACGATCAGTCAGTCTATCCAAGCCCACTACTCACTCTAAGCTGACGTTCCTAGCCATTGCCCTTGGATCCACAACTGCGTAGGTGCAAACAATCTACGACACTTCTTCTTGTACGTAATAGGTCTCGAGGTTGGAATGGTCGTCTTTACGATCCTGGCAGTATACTGTAAGCTACTCCAACAAAGTAGACTCTGAACCCGCAGCTAACTTCTCAAGATATCTATGATCTTCCTAGAATGACCAATTCTCGCTGCAACATCTTCTCGGAAGACATTTGCCAATATATCTTACGAGACACGTTCACTGTAGTCGTCTTAATCTGGACAGGTCTGCAGATGATATGGGTCACCATGCTCATGACCGTACAGTTGGTACAAATCGCAAGGGCGACTACCACTTATGAAAGCATGCGAGGTACCATGCATGGAAGCTCGCAAGCGGCTACGGCAATCACGGCAGCTCTTACTACAGGCTCTACCAGTATGGATGGTGCCCAGCTAGGCAACGCTGGCATGGGACCAAATCCCAGCGTCCCCAACGGCCCTCGCCCGCACGCACATAAAGAGGGATGTTTTGGGCAGTGGAAGAAGCTCTTGGGTCTTGACACCTTTGTGGCAACAGCCACGGGGAGCGGGCTACCGCGGAGACGCGGCAACCCCTATTCAAGAGGAGTCATCACGAATTGCAAGGATTTCTGGTGTGATCCAGCGCCTGTCTTTGGGAGGCGGGAGAATGGGGCGGCGATGCTGGACGGAGATGTAGTGAATTATACGGGGATGTATGAGACGCCTCCAAAAAGGAAGTTGCGTAGACCACGAGGGAATGGGGATGGTGGCGCGTATCATAGCGTAGGCAGTGAAGATGCTGTATAACAGTCAATGACAAAAGAATATTTACTCAAGACTTTCTCAACTACGATTTTTTTTTGAGAAAAGTGTGTAAGCCAGTCTGTCGATAGCTTCAGTCATGGTTCGAATCCCGCGAGTTACAAGTAACAACCCCAGTTTTTTGACTTCCCATCAACACCATCTCGTTCCCAACAACGAGCGACATTCATTCAGACGCGCGTAGGTGCCGGATCTATGCATAACATAGCAGGATCCCAGGAAACTCTTGTAGTCTGCTTCTTTCTAAGTTGAGTGAGCGATGCGTCAACAAAAGGCTGGTGGAGGTTTTTTGTATGTTCGACCTCCTGCTGCTAACACGAAATATCGCGGACTCAGAAAATTTGTAACCTTACTCGATGGTCTATCATTGATGAAGAGATGGAAGACGCTCGTGTCAAGACCTTTCGAACACTGAAGCTGCCATGCGTGGAGCTCAGTCAGGTAGCTACACGGTACAAAAGCAAGAAAGTAACCGGAAAAGACCTTGTCAAAGCATCAGAAGGTCTGCTCGAAACACTAAGATCTGTCACGAAGCCGACCATTCTGCTGGATCCAAAACTAGCAGACTACGCTTTCTTCCCTTTGATCCCGATCTTTCGAGACCCTAAAGATCTGCCTGTCCGAGCGATTGAGGTTGCAATACAATGCCTACAGATTCTCATCGACTACGGCTGGCGGACTCTACTACCCGCAGACGTAGGCAAGCAGCTACTCATACTTTTATGCTTCATAGCCGGAGGTAGTGCCACGGAAGCTAAGGTCAAAGATGTCAACGAAGAAGTCGGAGCAGCCGCTTTCGAATGCCTTTCCAGTCTGTTCCAAACCTCGAAAGGTGCGTTTTTGGGTTCTCCGGCGATAGCATCAGAGAATGTACCCATATTTGGCCACAGCGTTACGGTAATGCTCGATGGCGTTACTGAAGGTCCCTCTGTAAGGGTGCGGTTGGCGGCTTTGGCTGCACTGGACAGCATGATTGATGGAGTCTCTGACGATGAGGCTTTGAGGAATGTCTTCCCCGGGATCGTCTCTTCGTTGACAAAAGTGCTTTCGGCCAAAGGCGGCTCGAAGCGATCCTTTAAGATTCTTACGGCGAGTTTGTTGCCATTGACAAAGACGCTGTGCAATGTCATTAGTGACGAAAAAACGGGTGTGTCCAAGGAAAATTCAAGAGATGCTCTGGCGGTCATGGGGACGAGAAGCAATGGAACTAGATCTTGGGCTACAGCTACAGCGGCCCGGGTCACAATGGCTTTGGCAAATATCCTTCCACTACGATATCACGATAGATCGGAGGTGCGAGATTGTCTATTTGAGCTGTGTATATCCGTAATACAGACCTGTCGATCGTCACTGTCCTCATCAATACCAATGTTGATGGAAACACTCGTTGCACTTTGCAGCCAATCTTCTGACAGCGACAATGCCTACCTCTTTAAGATTTCAAGGATTTTCACTACCGATACTGGACTACTCGAGATGGTGAAAAGCTCTTTACACGACTGGATTGTGGCTTTACCAAGAGTCATGCAGTCGAATGACGATACTCGGAAAAGCAGAACCATTGCGCAAGTCTCTACGGCATTCAAGCTGTTAAAGAATCAGAATGTTAGTCTTGATGTATTGAATGACTCGATATCAGTCAACCTACGAACAAGTGTCTCTGCAGCTATCCAGGTGTCTTCAAAAGCGATAAGTCCTGTTTCGGATAATAGCCTCGAGGTGACGCAGGTACTGCAGTCTACAAACGCTACTTCGAAATCAATTGATTTTAGCTTGGTGCTGTTCAGCGAAAGTAGCAGCAAGACTACGATGGGCGGGCTTCAAAAATTGACCGTGCAGCTCCAAAATTCGCCAATGTCGACAAATCTGCGGCAGGGTATAATCAATACCTTGAGGAACACGACTGGAGACGAGCAGCTAGCCAGTCTTTGGCTTTCCCTCCAGCTCCTGAACGATGCATCCTCCAAGTTTACCGACTTGGACCAATACTTGAACCTCCCACCAGACCAGGATGCAGAACAACCAATGCTAGACGATGTGTATTCATTCTCGTTGGAAGTTCTAGGCAAGTCAACCTTCGAGGACGAAGACCGCTGGAAACTCCAAGCTTTATCTCTTGAAGCCGTAGCCTTGCAAGCCCAAGCTCAAAAGTACGACTTCCGTCCTGAGCTGGTCGATGCTCTCTACCCCGTCCTTGAACGCCTAGGCTCAAGCAACGCACAACTACAACAGCATGCAGTGATATGTCTCAACATCGTCTCCAACGCGTGCGGCTACCCCAACTCGGCTGCTCTAATCATCGACAATGCAGACTACCTCGTCAATGCCGTTGCACTCAAGCTTAATACCTTCGATATCAGTCCCCAAGCTCCCCAGGTCTTGGTTATGATGGTCAGGTTATGCGGCTCTACCCTGATACCCTACCTCGATGACTTGGTAGAATCGGTCTTCTCTATCTTGGCCTGCTACCACGGCTATCCCAAACTCGTCGAGTCGCTATTCTCAGTCCTCAATGCTATCGTCGAAGAAGCCGCCAAAACAACCATACCAGCAATAAAACCCGCTACGGACAATACAACCCGTCCACAAGCCTACAAACCACTGAGCATCACCTCCCTCGCCTCCATCCTCCGCGCAAACCTCGAAGCCTCAATCCGCCCGCTGTCTCCACCATCACCACCCTCCGAATCCACCACCCTCCGCTCTAATCCCAATAACGAAAACGAAGACGAAGAACCCACCTCGCCCCCACGTCCCTCATCCCCACCACCTCTTCCCCTCTCAAAAACCCACACCCTAATAACATCCATCACCTCCCTCACCCCATCCCACCTAACCACCCCCTCCCCCACTCTCCGCGCCCACATCCTCAATCTCCTCACCTCCGCCTTCCCCATCCTCGCCACCTCCACCGACAATTTCCTCCCCCTAGCCGCAACCCTCTGGCCCGCTATCACCGCTCGGCTGGCGGACAGCGAACCCTACATCATGCTCGCGGCTGCGAATGCGTTGGCGAAGTTGTGTGAGTGTGCGGGTGACTTCTTGGTGGGGAGGGTGGAGGATGAGTGGCCACGGTTGTGCGGGGTGTATGAGCGGGCGGAAAAGGAGATGCGTGAGGAGCAGCGAGTGCAGGGGAAGAAGGGACGGGGGATGAGGTGGAGGGTTTGGGATAAGGTTGTCTGCTTGCTGTTGACGATAGTGAGGGATGTGGGTGTTAGTGCGGAGATGGAGGATGGCGTTTTTGAGATGTTGGGGGGACTGGTTGGGGAGAGGGGGGATGTGAGGAGTGTGTTGGAGGAGCTGAATGCCGATGCTTTGTGGGTGGTTGAGGAGAGGGGAAGGAGGGCTAAATGTGGGGAGAGGTTGGTGAAGCCGGAGGAGGTGGACGGAGTGGTGTTTGGGGATGTGGAGTTGCTGGAAAGTGTTTCTGAGGAGGCGCCTGAGCGGAAAAATGGCGGTCTGAAAGCGAGCATGGGGTTGCGTGGAGGGCGAACCGGAGCAAGTCCGATGGAAAGCTTGAAGTTGGAGGGGATATACCCGACTATTAGGATGAGATAGAGCTTCGATAATGGCGAGAAGTCTATGGTAAATGACTATTATTGTTCCTTCTCAATCATGCTATGCTATTTCGCTTAGGTATGTTATCTCACTAAGCTAGAAATGCCACGCTTATGCTGCAGTATGCTTCAGCCATTCGCAATGACCTCGATCGAGCACAGAAGATGGGTATCAAGCCCTTCGCGCCGTGCCAGATCCGCCTACCATCTCAGAAGTATTGGTCGTCCCATGATTCGGATTGGGGTAATACCACGAGGCGATGGCTATTCCTTCGGGTTAGTACCCTGAATTACAGCTCCTATTTTTGATTTGTAACTTACCAATAATGACATAAATCAGTATACAAAGCGAGCCCTCCAGGTAGTTCGATTTCTGATCTCTCAGGAAATTTCCCACGACGATAATCGCCATGATGAGGATCACGATGTTGAAAACTTCGAAGTTTAGGTCCATTGCCTTATTTAGGCCCCATCCGACGATGACCACAAGCGAGGAGTTGAACAATGCCGTCTGAATGGTAGCGCCGAGGACATGGGCTAGGGCAAAATTCATTTGGTTATCCCAGGCCTCGTCGACTGCTGTGAGGTGTTCGGCCACTTTTTCGACTAGGGGGACGAGAATTAGGCCCATGAATGAGTCACTGACGCCGCGCTCAGTGACGATGTATTCGATCTCTTCGACTGTGTTTAGAGCACGATGTTAGCATGTTTTTCGGTAGGTAACGGGTGAAATGGCAAATTGCAAGTATTTTGGAGCAGAAATGGACTGAGTTCACCATTGGAAATGACAACAACGTAAAGATATGAGAGCCAGGAGGCAACCGAAACATAGTTTACGGAGTAGGATATAGTGCTTTTTGAGGCTAAGTAGCCCTTAAAAACTGGAAAAGGCAGAGTACTTTTCGAAAAAGCAGCCAGTAAATATTTATTTCGGTTAAATTACCAGAAAACCGGCATGCATTTGCGCACCGAAGTAGCGTTGTTGCAAAGATTGAGCGGAGTGAGCAGAAAAAACGCGTGCAACATCAGCATACGTAGAAAGGTACGTACCCAGAAAAACGGCATGCATCGACACGCAAGTGAGTGCCAAAACTAGTGCTATCACGCATTCGGTGAGAGTCAACTTGTCCTTCTTGAGGTCAAGATGCCGATCGCGGTCACGTTCTTCATCCTTTTCGAGCACGGAATCGTATAATCCATGATGGGTGCGCATCTGAAAGTACACGTAGCTACTGCAATTAGCGCCAAGAAATTGTCAAAAAGGAGTAAGAAACCCACATGAGGAACGCAACTAAGAGAATCACCGCAGTAATACGGGAAATATTCAGGGTTTTCTCCTCCAGAATTGCGTTGCTAATACTCCCACGCAGCGAGGCGTAGAACGCTGTAGGAATGAGTAGCCCAAAGCCCGCCATTAAAAGAAGACCATGTCCGACCTCACTGATCACTTCGTCAAATTCTTGCTCTTCCCTTCTGAGACCTCCGGCGAAGAAACAGAATCCCAAACATAGGAGCAGGTTTGCCAGGATAGAGCCCAGAATGGCTGCACGAATGACGGGTATGAGGGAATTGTCGACGCTGTTGTGGAGTAGTACCATAAAAAGGACGATTTCGACGATTCCACCGAGGAAGGTTTCGAGTAGAACACCTGGTAAGATTTCAGTACAAGGTGTCACAAGAATGATAGCTTACCATACCAACAACCTTGGGTAGCTTGCGAGCGAGCTCTTGTCCCGCAAAACCGACCAAATTTGCGGTAGGTACCATGGCAATGTAGTTCAATATGAAGGACCAAAGGTGAAGATCCGGCCGTGCAAAGTGGATAGCTATCGCCGCTGGTACGAATGGCCACAGTACGTTAACCACCATTGAGACATGACTGGTGCTTCGAAAGCAGATCCGTATGAAGTGCCAAGGGTGTATTCCAGTTCGTCCTGACTCCCCCTCCGGTTTGATACCCCGAGATACTTTGTGGCCATTATGATTGTAGATCGGAAAATGTGTGTTGTGTGCGGGCTTTTCCCTGGGTAGATCGGTGGACTGCGACACCCCAATATCTTCTTCTCGAGCAGTTGTAGCGGGTACGTCCCCTTGTTTGCGTCGGAGTCTTCCAAACATGGCGTTGCGGACTGACTGGCAGTAGGGGTAAGCAGCCCTTCTAGAGTGTCAACTGTAGCTTCGAGATGGTAAGGAAGCTAAAAAGGGTGTAGTACGTGGTCCAAAGTGCTTAAGAAAGACAAGACAACATGGTATGTTACCCTTCGCAGAAGACGAGAAGGAGATTTCTTGTTTGATTTACCGCCCAGACGAGCGCTTGGCGCCGAGACGCTATTTGCTGGACGTGCAGGACGCCTGAGCATTGGAAGAGAAGCTTTCCTTGGCTTCCTACCTTTTATTTTATGACCGATTTTAGGGTAACTTACCCATCGTCGATGTTGCTGTTGTACAACTCATGCTGCGATGGTAATGGAGGTATGGCTTGAAGAGTGGATGTCTTGGCGCTTGAGCCCCTTACCCCTGCGAAATTGGCCGCTGAGCCGTTCTCTCAGTCTCCCACAACTTTCGGATCTTCAACATGGCAAAAGTGTTGATGGAAAAGTTATTTTCATATTTTGGTGTAACACTAGGTATAGTAAATGCTATAGAATTGATATCACATTTGTCCTTCCATTTCCGTCATGTCCATTTCCGTTTCCATTCTCACATTCTCCTCATTCCCTCTGTAAGATCAGTAGAGTACTCGTACACGGATCTTGCAAGAATGTCCTTTTCCTTTTCCTTACCCTCAAGCGTTCAAGATGGTTCAATTAGAAGACCCTGAATGTGACCTTCTCGTTATCGGGGCAGGCCCGGCAGCTTTAATGGCTGCTACCTGGGCTGCCCCATGTGGGATACGTGCCAAGATCATTGACAAGAGAGGTACAAAGGTCTTCAACGGCCAAGCTGATGGTCTGCAGTGTAGAAGCCAGGAGATATTTGACAGCTTCGGCTTTGCAGACAGGGTGTGGAAAGAGTCGCATCATATGTAAGACACTTGTTTTATATGCTGAAGTCTACGGCTCACGCTGAAACGGATAGGATTGAAATATGCCTTTGGGTAAGTCATTGCCACATTAAGGCAATGGTGGGACTAATGAACAGTAGAACTCCGATGACACTGGGACGATCAGGAGGACTGACAGAAATCCTGATACCATACCAGGTATTTCAAGATTCCAGCAGGTTGTGTTGCACTAGGGCCGCATCGAGAGATTCTTCCTCGACTCTCTGAAGGAGCACTCGGACATTGAGGTTGAACGAGGTGTTCTTCCAGAACAGCTCGACATTGATCAATCAAAGTCCGAAGACAACGATGCATATCCGATCACAGTCAAGCTGCGGGACCTCAGCGATGTTGCAGCGACACCTGCACAAAATAACACCAGCGTCCCAGATGGCCTGTTCCGGAGTAGTCTCGCCAAAGATGACACAGATGATCTAATACATGAGAGCAGAGGCAAAGAGGGCACGGAAATCGTTCGAGCCAAATGCGTGATCCGGTGCGACGGAGCTCAGTAAGTCGAGCTACTGAGGTGTCTAGTGGAAAGAAGAGCTGACAAGCTTATCCATAGTTCTTGGACTCGGAGACAGCTTGGCTTCAGCATGGAAGGTGGGCAAACTGATTATATCTGGGGTGTCTTGGATGTAATCCCAATTACCAATTCTCTGGACATTCGGCTACGATGTGCAATACACAGTGCAGATTCTGGGAGCGTTATGATCATTCCCCGAGAAAACAAGCTCGTGCGTTTCTACATCCAACTCAATGAGATCAACAGAACTGGCCAACACGTGGATCGTTCACAAATTACTCCTGAGATCATCGATCATCTTGAGAGCAGCACAGAAGATTATGAGCCCTTAAAAACTGGCCTACGACTACTGCGACTGGTGGACAGCTTATCAGATCGGTCAGCGGGTTGGTAACAAGTTCAGCTTGGATGATCGTGTTTTCCTTGCTGGTGATGCGGTCCACACTCTCTCCCAAGACGGGACAGGGAATGAATGTCTCTATGGGTGATACCTACAGTCTTGGCTGGAAGATCGGCTTGGTTCTCAATTGCATAGCCAAGCGCTCCATCGTAAAGACCTATCAATCAGAGCGGAGGCGCATTGCTCAAGATCTGATCGCTTTTGACCATGGATTCTCTCGGCTCTTCTCAGGTAGGCCGGCCAAAGATGCGGCTGACGAGGCTGGTATCTTGATGACGGAATTCAAGGACGCTTTTGAGAAACGTAAATTGTTTGCCTCTGGACTGGCTGTCGATTATGGCGCAAGCATTCTCGTTGCAAAAGCGGGAAACTCAACTGATGAGGGCGATGATAGTGATATTGATCCTAAGGTTAACGGCTTCGGAAAGGTCGTTGGCAAGCACGGGCTTGCAACCAACATGAAGCTCGGGATGCGATTTCCTAGCTTTCAGGTGTTGAATCAGGCAGATGCTATACCTTCACATTTTGCTCACTTGTTGAAGAGCGATGGCCGCTTCCGAATTGTCGTCTTTGCAGGCGACCTCAAGAACCAAAAGCAGTGGGTACGTGTGCAGCATTTCGCGGAGCAGCTGGCTAAGCCTGAGTCGTACATGCACCGCTTTACGCCTCCTGTACAGCGCATCGACTCCGTCATTGAGATATTGATGATTCACTCTGCGCCTCGGCAGGAAATAGAATTACTCGACCTGCACGAGGTCTATCATCCGTTCCATGAAAAGAGGGGATGGGACTATGAAAAAGTGTATGTCGACGATGCTTCTTACCATGAGGGCCATGGAGAGGCGTACAAGGGCTATGGAGTTGACGCAGACAGCGGCTACGTGGTTATTGTGAGACCAGATCAATACGTTGGTTGGGTTGGTGAGTTGGAGGACCTACAGGACATGGATCGATATTTCTCGGAGATCTTGATACCCCAGAATTGATGAACCAATTTGCTGAGATGAAGGACGGTGGGGACGAATAATTCTTGCAATTTAAAGACCTTGAATAATGGAATTGATCATGCTTGCAGATATACTTCTTAGGGATTTAGTACTTCAGATTAGACATGCGTGGCCGTCATGGAACAAGTTAATACCCTTGCAAAGCTATGGAGTTTGGAAGGCGTGAAAGAAACGTCTTTATGCAGTCCGTCTGTCATAATTGTGTATGGAGAAGTGTACAAGGCGAATGTGTCGTTATACAAAAGGTGGTGAGTAATAACGTCGTTGAAATAGGTATTTTTCTCTTGCAGGCCGGAGTCGATGTAGTAGCTTTGGCATTATACTTCCGCTAACTGCCTTTCGAATGGCTACCTCTCAAAACGTCTTCACAAAGTTTTTTTCAATTCCCCCTACATTTGACCTCGAATCCTCGTTCAAGGTCTCCTTCCCAAACTTCGCTACTCTCTATATGTCTTCAAGTAATTCAAGTAATTGCTAATATACAACATGTTTTCGTCAAGCCTGCTCGTCTTGCTATCATACCTATCGACTTTCGCTACTTCCGAAAAACCTCCAGGTCACTCCCCTCAAGTAATCCCCCCAACATTCCAAGCATCTCTAATTCCCCAGCAGGCGACACCCTAACCACCACACGCTGCTACTGCGCCTCCCCAACCTGGTCCACCGACCGCACATTCGGCTACTACTTCAACTTCCTCTACCACAACTCCATCCTCGACAAAAACATGACCATCGAACGCACCTGCAGCTCCGCCAAACTCGACAAAATCCGCCATCACCAATTCCCAAACCATTGTTTATGGTGGCGCACGCATGATGATTTTTGCTATAAAGATGAGAAGTTGGATTCGTTTTGCTATACTATACAGCTCGATAAGGGAGATCGATATCGCTTTAATAAGGCGAGAAGACAGGTTCCTGAAGTACCTACTGTGCAAGAGGAGGGGAGGGTTGTGGAGGGAGTTTGTGAGGAGAAGTGCAGGGCTAAGGTGGGCGGGATGGAGATGCTGAAGGGGGAAGCGTTGGCGAAAACCACGGGGGCGAGGGCGGAGGATAGTGTTGGGAAATGGAGTCATATCAGCAGATATTTGGAACTTGACGCTCTGTTTGTATCTTGACTAGTTTTGTGCGCTTTGTTGTGGACTGAAATGGTGTACCCCTATTCCAACAATGATAGCCCGTTTTTCAATTTTTCGGAATTTTTGCGCACCCACCAAATCCAAAATCCAAAAACCACCTAATTAGACTACCACGTCACAACCAGCCCTCGTAAACTTATCGAACTTTCAGGAAGTATTATTTGGATATAGTTCTATTATATTCTCAACTCTTAGATTATTAGAATCCATGTTTATTAGTATATATCGGGTTTCGTTAATTTTGTAAGAAATCTCAGCGTAGGTCGGCGAATATAGAATTTTCGCCGATTTTTCACCGACGTTTCGCCGACCTACGCCAAGGCTTCGCATTAAATAGTGCCCGCACGGTTAGGTTCAGAGCAACTGCATGCGTTTCGCGCGCGACACCAGAAACAAGGGCGAAGAGGGGCAGGGGCATATGATACATGTAAAGTTTCGGGTAAATTATCTCAAGGGCTTCCGTATGTTTTCAACCCAGCCCTCGTAACATGCAATCTGATTGGACATTTAGACGCTGTGATTGGGAAGGCTGTCACGCTACTGTAGCGGTAAGGATGTTGGCCTCTTGCCTCCACTTATTTTTCTTTTCAGACACCTGGACACACAAGAACCTGTGTCTGCTCACGCATGTCTTAATCACAAGCTAATGCTTTGTATGCCTAAATGCGACTTACACCGCAGCTTTCTGTCATGGCGGCCGATCTCAAGATTGGACAAACGTTGCAAGGCAGAGCGGGTAGCTACACAATTCGGGAGCAACGGCATCGAAGGATTTGGGCGGCGATGTGAGGATGCTTCACACAGACCTGACTGAATAAATTTTATTCATGACTAATACATTGCAGGAGCTCCACGTCCCAAAGGGTTACGGTCAAAACCGCCGCTGACTGGCCTCTAAAGAACGAGCGCGATGTCCTCGAGGCCCTTCGTGATAACCCCTGCATTCGGCCCATCATTGATACGAGTGATGATCCGCCCTCACTCATATTGAAGTACCTGGACGATAATCTACTCAACGCCTCGAATGCGAAGACGCTAGAGAGAGCAGACATCAAGTTTGTCGCACGGAACATTTTGCAAGCTTTAGAAGCGCTACACAGTCGCGGTTATGTCCACACCGGTATTGTGCAAAGCGCCCAGACGAAACCTGACACCGTTTCTAATTGACCTGCAGACGTCAAGCCTGACAACATTCTTGTCAACTACGGCACTGCAGCGGACCGCTTCAGCGAAGTACAGCTTGGCGACTGTGGCGACGCTTTCATGGTCGACCCAAACGCGAGCCCATCTGAGGAAGGTCATATCATCGGAGCAGCAATATTTCGCAGCCCCGAGGCAATGCTAAATCTGCGCTGGAAGGCGCCGACCGACATCTGGTCTTTTGGAGCAACTGTGAGTGACCAGAGCCATTAATTCCGAAACCCCTGTTCTTATCTCCTCTTAGCTGATTAGCCTCATCTGGGGCAAAAATTGGCACATATTCAAGCCAACCGAAGTTCCCTTCGAAAGTGATGAATATCCTCTGCAAGTGCTCATCAAGCAAGTGAGCATCTTTGGACCAGTACCTTTAAGCTATGAAGAAATTGCCGATGACGAAAGCCTCGGCTTCCTCACAGCCGTCATTAACCTCGTCAACGAGCACAAACTTCAAAAACCCTTTCACCTATCAGAAGACAAGGAGCTTTCAACAGAAGACAGAACATTTATCTGCAAGATCATGAAGTTCGATCCAAGGGATCGACCTACTGCTAAGAAGCTTCTTCAGGACGAATGGTTTCGCCAAGAATGACTCATTGATACTTCTGAATGTGGAAATATTACCGTGAATTAGATCTGATGCGGTCTCTATCTACCGAATGATAACGTCTAATAGGTACAACGCGTAACCACTCTTCAGCATTTTTGGCGCAACTGGAGGGTCTCCCACGGCACGCAGGCCATAGTCGTACGATAGTCCGCTTAAAGCAAGGATGATCAAAGTCTTCGCCGCTCTGAGCTGAGTCTTGGGGGGTTTCTTGATCGCGGCAAACCTCTAATACAAAACATCCAAGGTGAACCAAAACTTGCTTCATACTTAGCTCTACTTGAAGCTATTTCTCCGCCACTAGCTATTCGAAAGTTCCAGTGCACCATCATAAGCTTTACATGACTAGTCAGACCTACCTCCTCTATTTCTTGTCTTTACCGAAAGTATGTGAGATGGCGGCTGGGGTTTGCAATGATAATGACGGGTCCGGGAGATGATTTATCCGCTCTAGTTCGATTAAAAATTCTAGAAGATTCCATCATATTCAATTCACGTCACCAACTTGTGGGAGGTACGGAAGATAAAGATTGCTTAGCGAGGATGTACCGCTCAATCAATGGTGCCGAACTCCATACTAAACCCTTTCCGACAGTTCTCTTTCAGTGTGCATCGATTCAATCTCCGACCAAAGAGATCTAAATATAAGAAGCGTTGTTGGCCATCTGGCCAGCACCGTTGTAGTCTTTTTGAAATTCTTTATCGAGGCCGATAACTACCTCTAAGTACGATCGCGCCAACGGTACCTTTTCTTTCACAGTAAGCGTATAAATAGTTATTATTATATTCTTAATCTAGATTAAGGATTAATAAAGTTTCGTATATATCGATTTAATAACGAACCTATCGGCCGTTAACTTCTTTCTTTAATAATTAGTCGAGGTTAGTAGTTATATATTCCGTTAAGCCCCTAGTTATCGCTATTTTCTTTAAAAAGCTTTTTTATATTATCTTCCTTATAATTAATTTTAAAGGTCCGTAATATAAAGCTATAAAGATCCTACTCTAAATTATATTATTAATATCTTTTATATAGTTAATTATAAGGATTATAATCCCCCGATAATACTTTAATATATATAAAAATACCGATATAAAAGCGTTATATTAGTTCACGAAAAAGCGTAATTAAATAAATATATCGGTTTTATCTAAAAGTAGAATAATCTTTTAGTAATAAATAAAGTAAAAGATAATTATTAATTATTTTTTAAATATTTTTATATCTTAACCGAGCTCCTTAGTAAATATCTAAAAAATTAAAATAATTAGATAAAGAAGAAAGGGTATAACGTACCGCGTAGAGAGGTCTTTTAAAATATTCGGATAATTTTTTTATAATTAAGGTTTTACCTACTCCGGGCGATGTATTTAATTATTATATTAATTTAAAATAGGAGATCGAGCGCTAGAGGTCGTATTATAGGAGTATTATTAAATCTTAATCTTTACTCTTTATAAAGTTATCGATTATATTACTTAATATATAGGATATATAAATTTTTATAAAAGTAATAATAACTTTCTTCTTCGCCGGGGGAATTACGAGATTATTAAAAAAAAAACGGATTCTAGATAATCGCCTTAATATCGTCGATTATAAATTCTACTTTCTATATTAATATAATATTTATCGAGTAGAGAGTTTAAAGGACGAAGATTTATATTATTATTTATTATTAAAACTCTAACTATAGACCGTCTAGCTATAAATTATTAAATTATTATTATTTATAATTTCTATATTAAGATAATTACTCTTGACTTTATTTATTTTTATATTAGAGAAGAGGATATAAAAGTCGTCTAACGAGTTAAATCGGGTTAACTCGTTAATTTATAATTAAGCGTAGTTTAGATTAACTTTATAAAAGTAAATAATATTTATTATAATACGATTATTTATAAAGATTTCGATATAATTTCTTTTCTTAAAATAGAAGGTATTACCTCGATATTAAATATAATACTAATTTATTAAAGAGGCGAAATATCGACTAAATTTTATAAAGTATTCTTTTATCTTTTTTTAATACCGATGAAATTTAAAGAAATATATTTTTAATTTATTAATTAACTTCGCCTCTTAAAATATTCGGATTTTAAATATAGTTAAAACTTCGTTAAAGATTTATCCGTTAAAGTCTAAATAGCGGTATTTAATATTAAAGTATAGAATATTATTATTTATCGTTTTTTATTTATTTAAATTATACCGGTAATAAACTAACTTTTCCGCGTCGAGTATAATTATATATATATTAATATTTGGCTTAAATAGAGTCTAGAGTAAATCGTATATAATCTCGCGATTTTTAAGGGGCGATATTAAACGGGACGTTATTAATATATAAACCGAACGAATATAATTTATTAATAAATTAATATATTTAAGTTTTATATCGTTATAAATACTCTTTTAAAACTCTATCGAATAAGTTTCTAGTTCGGGAATATAATTATATAAAAGATTTTATTTAAGTTATTATTATCGTTAGATATTATTCTAGTAAAATAAAGAAATTTTATATAATAATTTTATCCTCCCTAAAAGAGAGCCCACGCACCTTTTATACTACGACTTTTAATACGTCTCTTAGTCTATTTAATTTAATATTAATATAAAATATCTATTTAAAAGTCTCTTTATCTAGAATTCTAATCTTAATATTAAGATATTTCCAAGGTCTTATTAATTTATTTATTCGAGCGCGAATAATAAATATATACTCGTCTAGGTCCGTTATCGTTTCTAGTAGCACGGACGAATTTATAATTTTATACTTCGATATAATAATACTTTAACTTAACGGGAGAGGTTAATACGATCGTAATTATAAAATAAAGAATATATACTTCGTTTATAAATTTATACTCTAGTTTAGAAACTTAAGTCTTCTATTATTCCGCTTCGATATAATTTATAGTCTTAGATTTAATATCTTCGGGTTTAGTCGTAATATTTACTTTCTCTAATATTTAAATTAATTTTATTATATTTTATTTAAAATAGTTTATAGTCCCGACTAATAGGGATCCCTAGACGTGTATATTATTCGGAGGCGTATATAAAGAGCTACCGGGAAGAGTCTCTAACGGTTGTAGAGAAATAAATAACTAAATAATAATAATATTAATAGGTACTATAATCTCTAGGAAAGTAATAATCTTATTTTATAAAATATTAATATAGTAGTCGATCTAGAGGTAATATAATTATTTCGGATTTTATAAGCGAGCGAAATATATTATAAAGAGCTCTAAATAGAGTTATTAAAGACTTTATATAATTTCTTAAAAATTGAACCGAAACTTTCTTTTTAAATATTTTTAAAGATATCCTACGGGTATCCCGGCCCTCTCTAAATAATAAAAATAACTACGTTAATAATATAATTATTATATACGAGTATAGTAGACTTATTATACTATCTAAATCGGGGTAGAAAGAGTAATTAGAAGATAAAATTATAATAATAATAAATAATAAATACTTCTTTATATAGCGGTTCTATATTCCTATAAATTATATAATCTTAATATAGAGTTTATATATTTACTATTTTTAATTATCGAGTTGAACCCCTTAAATATAATAGTTTAATATAGTAGGTAAAGGTACTAATTAAAGAGGTTATAAAATAATTAATTATACTAGACCGTACTTTCCTAGAGGTTATTAAGAAAGTAGTAATTAAAAATTACTAAAAATAGCGTAACTAAGATTATTTCTACTCGATAACTATATCGAAATTAATTATAGCGCTATACTAAATCTAGTTTATAAATATTTATAAGTTTATTTAAGATTAATTTAGATTTAAAGAGGTTATTAAAATTAAGAGTATATCCGAAATAATCTCTCAACTATTCTTCTAGTATATTAATAGGATAGACTTTATACTTTAGGATTCTTAAAGTAATTAAAGAGAATATATCCAATATTTTAAAATCTTAATATATAAATTTATAAAGTATTATTCGTATAATTATAAAAACTATTAATTCGTCCTATTAGTATAATTATTAAATAATTAGATAATATTAATTATAATACGATTAAACCTAGTTTTAGAAATATTAAAAAGTCTTTAAAAAAGAGTATTCGATAACGAGAGTAAATTAATAGAAAGTTTAAAATTTATATTTTAGTAATTATTAAATCGACCGCCTAAACTCTATAATAATAGTATTTAATTATAGATATTTTTAGTAAAAAAACTAGTTAAATTTACTTCTTTAATTATAAATTAGTAGAAAGAGGCTAAGTTATTTAATTTTAAAATTATTATATAAGGTAGTATAGCCGTGTTAAGGCTCTCCGTTCAATATTTTAATATAACGTCGATAGGACCTAGGTTAGTACTCGTTAAGAGAAGTATTAAGGATTAAAGAATAGTAGGCTTCGTATTAATATAAATAAAACTAGATAAATTTAATAAACTTAATTAATAATTTAAGAAACGTCTATATTTAGAATCTATAATTAAAAGTTTTAAGGGAAGTTAAATACGAAGCTTTTATCTACTAGGAAAATACGTAGTTTATATAGAAAAAGAAAACTACGTTATTTCCCTATTTACTCGTTTATTCCTTCGTTAAATAATTAAGTAATTAAGCGCTTATCCGCTTATTAATCTATATACTATATCGAGTAGTAAATAGTTCCTTAGCCTATTAAATATATTAAATCTATTAAAGTTCGAAAAGAATTTTAATTATAATATTACCCCTCCCTTCTAACCTTCTTTACCCTTAAAGATAATCTTATATCTTCTCGTTAAATAAAGTAACGTAATAATTTATAGGAATAGGTTATTTTAAAAGGTTTTATAGTTATAATTACTTATACGCGCTACGCTATATATTAAACCGAATATCGGCTTTCCTCTCTATCGAAGAAATATAAAGAGTATATTAAAACCGGAAAAAATACGAATTCTTAGAATTAGTTATTAGTTTCTCGGGTATTAATAAGGCTCTAGAGTGTTTAAAGTATAAAGAAAAAAAATTTAAAATTATTTAAGAAATAATTAACGAGGTCGTTATTATTATAAACGAAATTATTCGTTAGAAGAATACGAAGCTAAAAAGACTTCGTTAATAAAAGAAATTCCTAAAAGAGTATAAATAAAAGATATTTAATAAAGGTCTTACGGATATAAAGGAATTAAAACGACTACAAGAACTTAAGAAATTCGGTAAAATAAAGTATATAATCGTTAAAGCTCTTTACTTTAAAGACTTTATATCTCTAAAATCCTTCTCGCTTAAGATCTATAACTAGCTCTCCTAGGCTATAATTTTTAAAACTTCTTTAAAAACTCTTAGTAGTTAACTAGGTTCGTTATTAACTTTTATATATTCTTTAACTCGTTATATCCCTTCTATTTAATAAGGTAGTTCTAATTTTTATTATTTAAAATCTTTTCTACCTCGAACTCCGTTTCTTCTTTAATTTAGAAATAAAAAGTATCCTTTAAAGGTATATTAGAGTCTACTAGCTCTAGTAAAGAGATATAAAATATTAAATATACTTTAGCGTCGGCTAGAAAATTTAGTTTATAATTAACTAGTCCTTTAGTCTTCTTAATCGAAAATAATCCGACTTTAATATAATTTAATTTCTTATTTAGTCTTTTACTCTTTATATTCTTTATTAAGAAATATACTTTATCCCTCTTCTTTAATTAAAGATACTCTTTTCGATACTTATTTACCGTTTTCTTAGTCCGAGTATTCGTATAATTAATTTAGGTTTATATATCCTTATATAATATCTTTATATTAATTATATAAACTAAGGCTCTTTACGCGTTTAGTCTACTTCTAACTTCGAGGAATATATTAATATATTTACTATAATTCGCGAAGAATAGTATAAGCTTTATTATATTAAACTAGTTATTATTAAATATTAATTAAACTATAAGTAAAAGCCTTACCTAATCGTTCTACTTTTTATTAATATAATATCGTAAATATATTTTTATTATTTAGTTCGTCCGTTCTATTTATCTATTTATCTATAGATAATATATAGTTAATATTCGTAACTTAGTTCTAATAATACTAACTAGTGTCTTCTAATAGTTAGATATAAACTATTTATCTCTATTAGAGGTAATTAACCTAGGGATACTATAATCCTTAATTAATCGATCTAGTAATATAAAGGCGATTTACTCTACTTTATAGATTTCCTTAATCGGTATTATTATAGTATATTTACTAAATTTATTATAGATTACTATAATAGAGTTAAAGGCCTTTATCGTAATAGGGTCTTTTAATTTTAATAATTTAATAACGAAGTCTATTATAATATCGTCCTATAGTATCTCTAGTACCGGGGCGAATTAGATTTAACTATATTTAATATATCTTATAGATTTATTCTACTAATATTCGATATATTCTTTAATATATTTCTCGACGTGTAATCTTAGTCCTAGCGCGTCGTATTCTTTATAGATAAATTCTATAGTTTTAATAACTCTAGGGTATCCTTAGACGGGGTTATTATAATAATCTCGGATAATTTCCTTAAAATATCTCTTAGGAAAGTACGTTTTCTTATTATACTCTAATAGTTTAGTTTATAGTTATTAACTTCTTAGCGTTGTAGTTAAGGTATTATTTTTATACTCCTTCTAAATATTATTAATAATTCCGGGAATAAAGATATATAGTATCGCTACTAGTTATTTTATTAGGATCAGCGATTTATCCTATTATTAAATAAGGACTAGTTATATAACTATATTCTTTTCCTCTATATAGTCTTCTTATTTATTAAATATATCGGCGCGACCGTTATCTTTTTTTAAAATATAGAAGATCTTGAATTTATATTATCCTAATAGTTCTAATTATTTAACCTATCTTCGATTTAATTATTTTATCGTCGTAAAGTTAAGAAGATTTTTATAGTCTATAAAAATAATAAGATCCGAGTAGTTTTCTACGTATACCCTTTATTATTCTAGTAAGGATATTACTACTAGTAATTCCTTATTATAAATATTATAGTTTTATTCTATTAATAATATTTTCCTAGAATAATATATAATAGGGTATTATTTATCGTCTCTTTATTAAAGTATATAAGCGTTTATTATTAAATCTAAAGCGTCGGTTTTGATTCGAGCTAGTTCGTTACTCCGAAAGGAATATAATACCGGCGGCTTCTTATAGGCCTCCTTAAATACTTTAAAAAATCATTATTATTCTTTTCTTTATTAGAAAGCGATATCTTTCTTTATAATATTTATTAATAATAAGGCCTTTTTAAAGTAGTCTTTAATAAACCTTTTATTAAAGTTTATAAATTCTAAGAAACTTTATACCGTCTTAATATTATATAATATAGGTTATTCTTTAATACTCCTAATCTTTTTAGGGCTTATATAAATACCTCTAGTACTAATTATAAATTTAAGGAATTTAATTGATTCCTTATAAAACTCGTATTTCTTTAGTTTAAGGAGAAGTCTAGTTAGTAATAAATAAATTAGGATATCCTATATATATTAGATATATTCTTCCTTATTAGTAGAGTAGATTAAGATATTATCGAGGTATATAATCACCGTTATATCTAGGTATATTTATATAATATTATTAATTAGTATTTAGTAGGTTACTAGTACGTTAGTGAGTCCGAAGGGTATTATTAAATATTCGTAATAATTATATTTAGTTTTAAAGGTAGTCTTTTACTCCTCGCTTTTCTTTATTCGAATTAAATTATACGCGCCTCGAAGATCTAATTATATAAAGATTTTTATTATTATAAACTAATCCTATAACTCGCTAATATTTAATAAAGGGTACCGATTCTTTACCGTAATATTATTTAATTTTTAATAATCTATATATAATCGTAGACTTTTATTATTTTTTATTATAAAGAGGATTAAATAACCTACTAGTAATTTAGATTCTCGAATAAATCCTTTTTTAAAGTTCTCGTCGATATACCCGCGAAGTACTCCGAGTTTCTTTTCTAATAAAGCGTAAATAGGTCTAAATATTAATTATTTATTAAATTCGAGTTCGATTTTATAATCCTATAATTAATATTTAGGTAATATTTTTATAGTTATCTCTTTTTAAAAAAGATACTTTTATTATTAATACTCTTTAAGAATATTAAGAGGTTCGTCTTTACTTTTAAAAACTTTAATTTATTCGCTTTACTAACCTCTTTAATTAATATATATCGAATTAGATCCTTATATAAAGTTATTCTTATTCGAAGATAAAATACTATAAGTTTCGACCGGGCTACGGTTTAACTTCTTATTTATAACTATCCTTTATAGGTATATAGATATTATACTAGTAATATCTTTAATATACGGAAATATAAATACTCCCTTCTTTTAATCGATTATTAAATTATATTTCTTTAACTAAGGTATCCCTAGAATAATATAATAAATAATTATTCCTATTATATCGAAGGTAATTTCCTTATAGTAGCGTTAAATAATAATTAGTAATAAGAACGTTTCTTTATCTACTCTTCCTATTAATAACTTCGACCCGTCGGTTAATTAAAACTTATACTATTTCTTTTTTTCTCGAGTTAATAGGTTAATTACTTAAATTATTATTCGAGATATAAAGTTATTAATTACTTTTAAATCTATTATTATAACGACTTTATATCCGTTAACTCTTACTGGTATTCGTATATATATACCGTATTAAACTAAGTATAGATATTATTCTAGGGTTAATATATTAATCTCTTTATATTTCTCTTTAATACGAGGGACTAGTCTTTTCCCGATAAAGATAAAAATCTATAATACTCTTTAGATTCGAAATACCTTTCGTAATCTTCGGTTAAATAATAGTATTATTCGTCCTAGTTATAATATTTCGTCTTTTTACTATATCCTATCTAGTTTCGTAACTATAACTACTATTCTTTATCGTGGTCTAGGAAGACTTAATTCTCCCTTTTCTTAATTAAATACTATAAATAATTATCTTTAACGTAATTATTTTATTAACTATAACTATATCTTAGTCTTATAATATACTTTCGCTCTCTTAAATTATTATAATAGTATTTATAATATTCGCTTACGTATATTAACTAATATATATCCTTATATTATAGGTGATATTTATTATAAGTATAATTAATTCTAATAAATTATCTTTTCTCTTTCTTTTTTTCTTCGGGTTTCTTTTTTAATATAATAAACTAAGTTCTAAAATTATCGAGATAATCTACTATTTAAAGTTATTCTTTAGAATTTATTATACTTTATTCTTATTTTTATCCTTCCTCTAAATCTTTCTTTAAAGTTTTATTACTATTATTATTTAGTTCTTCGAGCTCTCGAATTCTTTAGGCGATCTCTTCTTTAATATTCCCCTACTTCTTTAATAAATCGTTAAGTATAGTATTATTTTATACTAGATCTTTAAGGGACCCGGCTACGCTATTTAATATCTCCTTCTTAAATATATTTAACTATTATCGATTTATTATATTCTTCGAATAATAGTTCCTAGCGATATAACCCGGCTTATTATAATTATAGTAATTTATTACTTTTTTACCCCCTTATTATTATTTACCCCTCTTCTAGAATCCTCTCGTAGGTCCTTTTTTAATGAAATCGAGTTTTATTAATATATAATTATACGGGTTAAATCTTTTATAGTAGTAATAACTAGCCGAATTATATCCGTTACTATAAACTCCTAAATATCTTTATCTATTAATTCCTCCGTTATAACGTTTCTTTATTATATATTCGTATAACTTATTATTAATTTTAATTACTTATTTTATAAATATATCGAGGTCCTTTATAACGGCTCCTACTTATATAAATTCGTCTTTTATATTATCTTTTAAACCTCGTCGATATATCGTTATAAATATAGTATCGTCCTAGTCCGTTAATATTATATAATATTAAAACTACGCCGAGTAATTGGATATAAACCTTCGTTATATTAAATATTAAATAACGCGAATTATTATACTACTTTCGTTAGATAATTTAAATATATAATGAATCTCGGTTTTAAACCTAGAGAAGTTCTTTATTTAAAGCTTTATTAATAAATTATCGGTATTATATACTACTTCTATATAATATTTTAGGAATAATTTAACTTATTTCTATATATTACCTCTTATATAGCTTATTATAAAAATTATCTATTTAATAACTAGTATAGTATTCTCGTTAAATATAAAGAATAGCTAGAGTTATAATAACTAGTCGTTAAACTTTTCGCGCTCTCTATAATAATAGTTTAGGCGGGCGACCTTAATACGGTCCCCTTCTTCTATAATATTACGTCTTCTAGTATTATTTTAGGTATTAAGGTTAAGGTTTTTATTAATTCTAAAATATTTATCCTAAAGATATTTAAAGTATTAAGGCTCTCCGTTTAATATTTTAATATAACGTCGATAAGACCTAAATTAGTACTCGTTAAGAGGAGTATTAAGGATTAAAGGATAATAGGCTTCGTATTAATATAGATGAAACATTAAATTTAATAAACCTAATTAATAATTTAAGGAACGTTTATATTTAGAATCTATAATTAAAAGTCTTAAAGGAAGTTAAATACGAAGCTCCTATTTATTAGGAAAATACGCAGTTTATATAAAAGAAGGAAACTACGCTATTTACCTATTTACTCGTTTATTCCTTTATTAAATAATTAAGTAACTAAGCGCTTATCCGCTTATTAATCTATATACTACGTCGAGTAGTAAGTAGTTCCTTGGTCTATTAAGTATACTAAGTCTATTAAGGCTCGAAGAGAACCTTGATTATAATAAGCCGCCTAGTTTATTCTAGATAAAAGTATTAAAAATCTATTAATACTACGGCGAAAAAAGACCTAAATCTTATATAAATATAATATTAAGGAATTCTAGCTCTTTAGCGCAGCGAGAGTTTATATTAAAACTACTATTAATCGAGCCTTTACTATGAAATATATTTTAATATTTATTAATTTTTAGAAGTTTATTATTCTTTATATTTATATTATTCTATTTTAACGGGAGTTTCTAAACCCGTATTAATCGATATTATATAAATCTATTTTAGGAATATTAGCGAAGAATATACTCTTTATTTATAACGAATAATTATCTTCTTGAATTAACTTATTAACGGCCTCGGATTTCGGGGGTAGGGAAACTATATTAATAAATTACTATTTATCTATAAAGTAATATTTATCTAAATAGTATATTAATATTGACTCTAGTTAAGGAATTACTCGCCGATTTATTATATATATTTAATTTAGGCTCCGTAGGCGGTATTTAAATATCTTATTACGAATTTATTTATTAATCTATATATATAAAGTATCGGCGAATAGGAGGGTTAAATAAATCTTTTTATCCTAAATTTAATTTATAATATATTAGGTTAGAAAATAAAGTAAATTATACTTTAACCCCGCCACGAGTATAATAGACAGATTTTAATATAATTAATATTACTCGAATTAGTTATTATTTTAATTACTAGTATTTAGATATATTAAATCTAGTTACTTTTTATAATCTAATTAACTTATAACGATTTTTCTAACTTTAGTTTTAATAGGCTAGTCCTCTCGATTAAAGATTTAAATTAATAAAGATACCTAATCCTCTACTAGTCCTCGGTATAAGAATATTAATATATTTCTATTTATATAAATATCCTCTCTATTTATAAGGTTAATAAAATACTTATTTTCACGATTTAAGAGTTCGAGCGCTATTATAATAATTATTAAATATTCTCTTTCGTTAATAACGAATTCGTGTAACGATTATTATTTTATTTTTAACTTTTTAAATCGAAAGTCGTAATATATTTTAACTATATTCGTTATCGTATTAAATATATTTCTCTTAACTATATTTACTACGCGGTAAATATTCTCTAGTATCTCGCTATAAAGTAAATATTATAATCGGCGAGAATTTCTATATTATCTATTTAGGTCTAGTAATTTATTATTATTTTAATAATTTTATTAGTTTTCTCTCCCCTAAGTTTCTTATATATAAAAGGTACTTAGTTAAATTTAATATAATCGGGATAATATAGTACCGAGGTAAATATAAGTATAATAGATTTAATAATAAACTAGCTACTACCCCGGTTTAATAATAATAATAGTCTTCGCTTTTAATCTTTAATTAGATTTATTATAGAGTTAATACTAACTCTTAAATCGGTTATTATTAAAGAGTATAGAGAAGTATAGGAGAGAAAGATATTCTTATTTACGAGTAATTATAAAAAGTAAAAATAATCTTACTTTAATAAATAATTTATCGTTTATAGTTAGCGCGTTTTAATAGTCGTTTATTTTTAACCGAGGTTAACTCTTAATAAAATAAAATAATTAAAAGAATTTATATTATATAATATTAAAGCCTACTCCCGTTAATTTTTAAACCCGAGATTCTTTTCTTTACTTCTCTATATTTCATTTATTTTACGTACTCGCCTATAACTTTACCTACCCTTAAAAGTTTATAATATATCGAATTATACTCGATAGGAGCTTTCCTACTCCTAGTTAATATAATAATATTAAATACTTCGATGCCCAAGTCTACGAAATTCCCGTAGTATTCTTATATAGAATCGGAGAAATTATAGTTAAATACTAAATATATTTTAATTTTAGCGTATTTCTCCTCTACCGTTATAATAAACTTCTTAAAGGTAGTATTATAATATAAACTAATCCTAACCCTAAAACCGAGATCTATAGAATAAAGTTACTTAATAATAAATATTCTTATAAGTCTCTTAGTCTTTATTTATTCTATATAAATACTACTCGCTATTTTAAAATATTCGAGTATAAGAAAGAATCTAACGTAGTTATATTAAAAGAAGAATTCTTAGAAGAGTTTAGGTTATTTCTATATATTTATTAATTAAAAAACGTTATTAGTATCTTAAAGTTACTATTAAGTAAAGAGTAATAAATAGAAATAATACTCGTAAATAAACGAGGTATAATTACAAGGCGTATTCCGCCCGATTAGGCTTTATTAGGTATTACTACGGAGTAGGTTTTCTTTATCCAAAATAATATACTTAAATAGAAAGAAGCGCGAAAATATAACGTACTACTAGAAAGTAGAGGCTATATAAAAAGTTAATACTATATCTTTATATAGAACTATAGTAGAGATATATTAAAGTTATATTAGTAAATATATATTTTAATTAACTACGGAGTTTAAAGAGTACCGATAACTCTACTCTAAAATAAAGAGAATACTCGAAGAAGTAAAGAATAATATTAAGGCGTAGACTATAAAATAATACTAAACTATAATAATTTACATTTTAATTAAATTCATCGGACTTATATTTTCAAACTTTTATATTATTACTCGAGATAAATAATTAGACTCGCTTTAATTACCCGGTATAATTAGAGCTCGAAGTAGTTTAATTATAACTAGAACTAAACCCTTTATAACTATTAAGGCGATTTTTTTCGAGCGCGGGTATAATTATTTATATAAATTATTCTTCTCTATTCGGACGAGAATAAAGACCGAAATATTTACTATTTTATACTTCCTATTAAGCTCGTTATTATCCTTTATATAATCTTAGATATCTATTATTTATAAAGCCTCCGCTATCGCTACGTCGAGTATTATATAAAAGTAAAGTAGGTTACTCTCTTTTAGAGTACTATTTATAATAGTTATTATATAAATATATTTAATAAGTAGTAGAAATAATTATATATAATATCTCGTAAAGATTTTATTAGATTAGAGATACTCTTTATATTAATCTATTAATATCTAAATTAAGAGATAATTTCGTTCGAGTAGTTTAGTATACTCTATTATTAATTCGATTAATAAAATAACCGAGACCGGTTCCGCGTCTTAGGTAGTATCTATACTTTTATAAAGAAAAAAATAATTAACCTCTCGAGTAAAGACAAGAATATCCTTATTAAACTATATATTAAAAGGCGGAACTACTCTTATACTACTCCTCGAGATAAAGTTATAATCTTTATTTATAAACTATTTATCCGCTTTCCTAAATATCTACTATTATTCTCTTGAAGATAAAAAAGATACTTATTATTATTACGAATATCGTGAGTTTTTTTAATAGTATAGACGTTATAGACTCCGTCCCCCTATCGAACCCCTTCTATAATACTCACGATTTTCGTAATTATAAAGAAAATATAATATAAATAATTATTAAAAGTTATAATTTACTTCTATAAAATTTAAGAAAATATACGAGGAGATTAAAAAGATCTAGCTAGAAAGCGAGAATAACTCGATCTCTTATTCTATATCTCTATATACCTCGCGTAGGTATTAGGTCTAAATATTAAATAATCTATTAAAAATATTTGAAATTATAAGGTTTTCGATTTCTAAAATTTTAATACTATTACCCCGTAGTCCGCTAATTCCTTAACTTTTTAGATACTCGCTCGGTTATTTAAATAATAAAAGTAATCGGTATAATTTCTTATAAACTAATTATATTTAATTAACTATTAACCTCCTCTAGTATTTACGCGGATTTAATATTTAATTATTAAGAACTTCGAGGGCCTAATTATAAAAAAGAAGTTAACTAGGAGAGATCGAAATAAATATTAAATAATAAATTATTAATAACCGAGTAGATTCTCTTATATTAAATTAATATCTATATATTATAAATATTTTTAATAAATATAAAAATCGTCTATTTATTCTTACTTTCTTTATTTATAAAATCGAACTTCTTAATAGGATATTAATAGAATATAATTTTATCTTCCTCGATAATAGTATAATAACCGTAAATCCTTATTATACTATAATTATACGAGATCGAAAAAGCGAGAATCTCCTAGTAAAACTCTTTCTCGCGCTTTATTATTTTAAATAACTCTATAACCCCTTTCACGATAATAGTTATATTATATATATTCTATCGGTCGGTAATATCTAGTACTACGGCGCTATACTTTACTTCGTATATTGAGATCTGAAAAAATATTCGCGTTATAACTATAAAGTAGGTAGTAATTTTAAATCTAATTTTACCTACGAAAGACTCGAGCTTTTTAAGTTATTACTCTATAAACGTAGATCGATTAAATCCGATAGAATAGTCGGGTTATAGACGAGTACTATAAAAAGAGATTATATTATTCTAGCCTTTATTAATATTTTCGTATAGATAATTAAAGTACGTAGCGCTATATATAGTTAATATTTAAACGGAAGGGATAATTAAAGAATTAATATCGAATAATTATAACCTCGTTCTTATTTCGGATCTTTTTATAAATATTATCGAATAGATTATTACGAAATAACGAGTTTTAAGAGATTATTTACTCGGAATAAAATAACCCCTCTAGATATTCTCGTTTATATTTATCCTTATATTTATATATATAACTACTTTTTTTCTCTAGACTAATTTCATATTCTATAGTTTTATATTAAGCGCTTTTAACTTCCCGCGATAGTTAATTACTAGGTATCTAAAGGTTAAATTCCGAATTTTTATAATAAAAGAGAGATAAAGACCTCTTCTTTATAAATAAATAATATAAATAGTAAAAACTCTATATTAATCTAAATAACTCTTTTAAATAATACTTTTATAATTAATTTCTTTACTCGAATTCTTTCGGAGATTTACCCCTTTCGAAGTCGTCCTTAATTTAATTATTTTATTCGAAGTACTCTTTATACTATCTTCCGTTCTAAATCTAATATTAAAGGGGGTTAATACTACTTTCGCTAGTATTATTTATCGTCTCCGGATATAGTTTTTCTTTAATAAAATTACGCTTCGGATTAATATAGAGTAGAGTAGAGATCGAGGTATAATCCCTACCCTAGCCTAGTATAGAGATTTATTAACGTAGGGCCTAGAGTAAAATAGAGTAGGGTAGAGTTTTACCGAGGGATCCCTACTATATTAAGATAGATTTCTAATAATTATTATAATAACTTTAGGGACGTATTATAACTACTACTACTTTTATAAATATATATACTTATAGCTACTACTACCTCTATAGATATACGTATTTATAACTACTACTACTTCTATAAATACGTGTATTTATAGCTACTACTACTACTACCTCTATAGATATATATATTTATAGCTACTACTACTTTTATAAATATATATACTTATAACTACTACTACCTTTATAGATATATATATTTATAGTTACTACTACCTCTATAGATATATATACTCATAGCTACTATTACCTCTATAGATACGCGTATTTATAGCTACTACTACTACTAGCTCTATAGATATATATATTTATAACTAATACTACCCCTATAAATACGCGTATTTATAGAATAAATACTCGGACCTATAATTATTTAAATTAATATTAAAATTAAGACTATTATTAACCTAAAGTTAAATATAACTAAAGGTTTTATTAAAGATATAATTTAATTCGTTTATTTTAAAATTAAGGGGACGCTAAAATAATAATTTAATTTAAAATTTAAAATTAACCTTTTTTAAATATTTATTAATATATCTTAATATTAATATTTTCTTTTAAACTTATTATTTTATTCCGAAAAATATTTCGATTTAAAATCGGTAAATAAAGAATAATAGTAGATATTAATTATAATAATTATTATAATAATCGTCTCTCTATAGTATAATCTATAATATATCTTATTATTAATCTATAATAGGAGTAGTAGTAGTATAAATATATATATTTATAGGGGTAGTAGTAGCTATAAATATATATATCTATAGAGGTAGTAGTAGCTATAAATATATATATCTATAGAGGTAGTAGTAACTATGAGTATATATATTTATAGAGATAGTAGTAGCTATAAATACGTATATCTATAGAGGTAGTAGTAGCCATGAGTATATATATCTATAGAGGTAGTAGTAACTATAAATATATATATCTATAGAGGTAGTAGTAGTCATGAGTACGTATATCTATAAAAGTAGTAGTAGTTATAAGTATACGTATTTATAAAGGTAGTAGTAGTTATAAATATATATATTTATAGAGGTAGTAATAGCTATAAATATATATATCTATAGAGATAATAGTAGTTATAAGTACGTATATTTATAGGGGTAGTAGTAACTATAAATATATATATCTATAAAGACTATAAATACGTATATCTATAGAGATAATAGTAGTTATAAATATATATATCTATAGAGGTAGTAACGTTATTAGAATAATTATTAGAAATCCGCTTTAGTATAGTAGAGATCTTTAAAGAATCTTTACTCTACTCTACCCTAACTTAAAATAAAAATCGAACCGCGATTTCTACTCTATACTCTACTTTATTCTATTTTATATTAATATTCTCTTTAGGGATCTCTACGCTAATCCGAAATATAAATAAAGTAATTTAAAGGCGAGATTCGCGGTTATTTCGAAAAAAACTAGTCTCGGTTTTAATAAAAGGAATATCTAGCTTTTTACTTTTATTTCCGTTTCCGATTCTATAGAGCTTCCGAGGGTTTATAAAGAATCTATAAATACTTTAATATCTCGATTAAATTAATAATATAATAGGGTATTAAGAGTTATAAATTTTTTTTTTTTTAACTTTAGAGATATTATTTATTAAAGAGAGAGGCGCCTATACTCTCTAGATAAAATCACTTTTAGATATAAAATATTTACGAAGTCGTTATATTATTTATAAATATAGGCTTTTATATATAGTTTATTATTTTTTAATATCTTAAAACTACTTCTCTATAGATAGTTAATTTAAATATAGAGTATAAACTTCGAGTACTTTATTTTAATTCTTTAATACTAGAGGTTACTACTTATCTTTAGTATTTAACTTTACTCGACCGCGGGTTATAACGACTAGAATAAAGAGGTAGGAGGTATCTTTATATAATTACTAATTTAAATTAAAATATAAAGAGATTAGAAAGAAAATAATATAATTAAAGAGCCCGAAAACTTTAATAAAATAAATAGTATTAAATTAACGCCCTCTTTAACCCCGCGGCAAGTTTATTAAATAAGTAGAGTATAAATTATAATATATACTAGATTTTCACTCCCGTATTAATTAACTTAAAAGGAATTAATTTAAATATTCGTAATTTATATTAATAAAGTTATTAAAGTAGATATTAAAACTTTATAATCTCTTAGAGTTATCGATTCTATAGCGAAGACTAAAGAGGTCGCGGTATTTATAACGAAAAACTATATTTTATTATTTAAATTAAACTGGCCGTATAAAGTTTAGTTCTCTAATTATACTAGATACAAAATACTAGTAAATCGGAGGCGGAGAATTAATAACTATAAAAATATCGGATTTTCTATAGTATAATCTATTAGTTAATAATTAAGGTATAAAGGAGCTAGCGGATAAATTAATAGAGATATTTAAATAATATAAATATAATTAAATATTAATACAAAAGATAGGTATATTTAGAGAATATTTCGCGCTATTCTATATTACTAAGAAGTAAAGATTATAAGAAATTTATAGGTTTGATACCTAGTAAAGTAAAAGATTAAAAGTAGGCTCTATAATAAAAATAACGGAAACGTAAAACTAGGGGTAAGTATAAAAAAGAGAAAAGAAAAAATTTACGGATATATTTATACCGACCGTTTAAAGAATATATAAAAGTCTTTAATTAGGCCGGGTTTCCTTCGAAAGACTTCTAGTCCTTCTCTAATCGAAATAAAACGAGAAAGTATAATTAAAAACAGAACTAAATAAAAGTAAACTAATTATATTTAATTTATATAAAAGCCTTATTTATAAATATTAAACTAGTTATCGTACTATATATATTAAATTAAGGAATCGAACCTGAATATTATATCTATCCTAAGCGCTAGGGATTTGGATTTCTAATTAAAAATCGTTACTACTATTATTTAGAATTATTTAGAAACTATAAGTTATCGTTTAAGATTTTAAATATATTAACCGCGGGTTTATCTCGATTTTAATTATTTATTTCTTTCGAATATTATATAATTAAGATTTATTATTAATAGTAACTTTTTAATACTACTTCCTTCGCTTCGCCGCGAATCTTTATTATAAATAATATTAGATCATAATCGATATCGATTTATAATTCCCGTGTTAAAAGTATTATATAAGTTTTATCGGCGATTATAACCTAGTAATATTAATATAGAGCGAGTATATAAAGCTCGGTATTAAATAGTCTCTATTTTTTCTATATATTATTTATCGCTACCTTCTCGATTTCCGGGTAATTAGAGCGATCGATTATATAAATTTCCGTATATTTCTAGATATCTACGTTAGGGATTTTAAAATTAAAGTAATCTCTAATATTACTAGAGACTTCTTTAATTTAGATTCTTAATTTTTAATTTTTACTTATATCTTCCCCTAGCGCCTAATAGTAGATCGTGGAGTAAAGTTCGGTGTTTATAAATACGATAATAAATCCTAGTCCTTATAAAGTATCTTTTATACTCTATTTAATACGGAGTCCGTGAATCAAGTTTATCTAGAAGTAGTATTAAGAGTAGATATTAAAAGAAGGGGTAACTAGAAATAAATACTAATTAAAGAAGTCAAAAACGGAGGCGGAGTTAAAAATAAATATTATAGAAAAAACTAGAAGTAAATACTTAAACTAGAATTAAATACTCTATATAAATAAAGATTAAATAATATAATTATAAAATAAAGATTATTAAGGAACGAATTAATCTAGATAATTATATTCTCTAAAAGAGATATATTTAGGGTTAAAACTATAAAGATCTAATTTATAATTTACTTCTATAAGTTCGATATATCGTAATTTACTAGTATATTATATTTTTATTTATTATTTATAAATACCCCGCTCCGTCCGAATTTTAGGTTTAATATAAATAAAAGACCGAGACCCGCGATAAAATATAAAAAGACGAACCGTCCTCGAAGAAAATAATAAATTATTTAAAATAAGGAAATTTAATAAAATAAAGAGCTCCGCGTCTAAAATTAGGCGAAGCGGCGCGAATATCTCGACGAATTATTTATTTTAAATCTAGAAGTTTTAAAAACTTTAGATATAAAAGAATATATACTAGAAGTATAAAGAATATTATTAAGAAAACTCGCTACCGAAGAGAATCGCCTCAAGAGACTAGTAGAGAATTTAGACCCGCTAATTATAAACTTTAATAAACGCGTTTAAGAAGTAGAAGAAGTAATATAATTTATATAATATTAACTACCTTAATTAAGCTTCGAACTTGAGAATACGGAATAAAAAGAGTAGAGTTTTAATTATAACGATAATTATCCCGAATAGTTCAAATATTAGCGCAAAATATTACGAGACTATAAGAATTATATCGTCTTATCTAAACGAGTTATCCGAATTTAGTATTTAGAGTAATAGAGTTAAATCGCTTAATATATTATTATATCTAAATAATAACCACGGAGTTATTTCTTAGGTCTATACTATATATAAATTTACTAATATATATATAATTAGTTAGATATAAGTTTGTATTAATAGTAATAAATTTAATTAAAAATTTAATTATAATAAAGAACGTAAAGGTGTATAAACGAGGTTTATAGAATTTATTTCTTTTATATTTAATCTTTCGTAGAGATACTAGCGTTAGTAATTCTCTTTCTAATATTATTATTAAATAATATAGCCTTATTTCTTAAGTAGGAAGTAGATCCGGCGAGTTACTAAGATATATAAATTCTTCCTACTAGGAATAGAAGAATAATATACGTACTATTTATTATAGTAGCTTTAAAGTATTCCGAGGGGTATAATAATTAAAGAGTTATATCGAATAAATATCGTCCCTCCTTTATGTATTTTTCTACTATAAACTCTACCGAAGAGGAAAGAGATAAATTAAAAATATATTCTTCTATCGTAATTTAATTATCTCCGTTACGAACGATAAATTTAAATTATTTTTAAAGGGGTTCGTTTTTTTTTTAAATTTTTATAAACGTTAAAGTAATTACTCGATAAGGAGTTTCTTTAAATAGGATCTTTTCCTCGAGTAAATCTTCTTTAGGAGGAATCTCATTTAAATAAAAATTTAATAAAATTATAAAAGGCGCTATCGAACCCCGTTTTCCCTCGCCGTTATATATTACTAGCTCTTCGATATCGTTTATAAATTAAAGTTCTTAATTCTTTTAAATACTTTATAAACGGGGCGGATTTTTAAATAAATAATTTATCTTTTATAGTTACTCCGTAAAATTATACCGTCCGTTTATATCTCGATCCTCTCGTATATCCTCCGCGTTTAGTTACTCTTAAAGTATATATATTTAATCTATATCTTCTCGTATTAAATCTCGTTTTTATTTTTAATTATTAATTTCTCTTTCCTAATTATTTAATTTAGGTTCCGAATAAAATACTCTTCTATTAAAGTAAATTAAATAAACGAACCTCTTTACGAAAATAGGTTAAATACTACTCCCTTAACTTTTATCTATATTATATATATTATTAAGGAAAAGAAATTCCTTACTTTATTTATATATTAAATCGAAGGGATATATATATCTTCTCTTTTAATACTCTTTAAGTCCGTTAATAATATATATAGACTTTAATTACCTAAATAATAACCGTCCGTCTATATAACTAGAGTATTTTATTTTTAAATCGTTAATCTTCTCCGATTTAAACCCTAATAGGAGTCGGCTAGTCTATATAATATAGATCTATTAAAATTCTTCGTTATTCGGATCTTTTTTTTACTCGGTTTAAACTTTAACTTTATAGAGTTTAATAATAATTCACGAAGGTATTATATAACGTAGAGAAATATTTATCGATAGTATAGAGTCACGCGGTTTTAAATAGTATTAAATTTAAAAATAAAGGTTAATTTCGTTTCCTAGATAATATATTTACCTCTCTTCTAATTTATTTCGGAGAAGTTTTATATTATTATTATATATAGAGTTCCTCTAAAAGGTACCTTTATTAAACTCTTTATTTAATAAATATAAACTTTAATATATTTAAAGTTTTTAAAGAAAGTCTAAAGAGTAAAGATAAAACTCTCCTATATTTATAACTTCGCCTAAATCTCTATATAATAGTTTAAATTAAATATATTAAATATCTCCCCTTTTCTTAATTAACGATATAGAATTATATTATTAAATATTAATATACCTAGTATTTTAAGTTCTAGCGCCTTTACTATAATATAATTTACCTTTTATATATTATATTTATCGTATTAAATTAAGCCGATCTAGAATCTCCTAATATAATTAAAGTAATGAAATATCTCTTATAATATAATAATTTAGTAAATTTATAATATATAAAAAGAGTTAGCCTATTTTATTATATTTTAAATTAATTATAATTTTTATTACGCCGAATTATATTCCGTCCGGTTATAGACCTAGAAATATTAATAGAATATCGAAAGCTACTATATAATCTTTTTTTTATAATAACCGCTTTAATTCTTATTATTTATTCTCCGTTAAATACGTTTATTATCGAGCCGCTATAAGCGGGTTAAGATAATATTAATGGATTTTATAATATATTTTACCGTCGGTAGATTTCTTCTTATTAAATAATTACTCGATTAAATAAATCCTTAGATCGTTATTTAAATCTAGAAGTATAAATAAAAGATATTCTATTTAATTAAAGATTAGCCGATTATATTAACTAGGTAGAGATCTACGATTTATTAAAATTAGGGAGGGGTTATCTCCCTCTCTATTTAAATTTAATACCGACTATAGAGATATTTAAATTAAAATCCCGAAAGTAGTTATAATTTAGGTTATTTAGTCTACGCGTTATCGAGTAAAATAATAGAAGAGATCCCGGTAAAATAGGTAGTAAAGTTTAATTATTCGTAATTAATTACGACTAGTATATAATATTAACTCTTTTATTAAAATTAACCTCCTTTTTCGAAAATCGATATTAAATTCTTTATATTAGATTTATCGGGTACGTTAAGTTCGCCCTTCGAAAAATTTAAATACTCGAGCCTAATTTATATTAAATCTTTATATTTAATCTATTTCTCTCGCTTTAAACTTTCTTCTTAATTTTATATTTAAATATATTATATTACGAGAGTATTATTAGATAATTAATATTATTACCTTCGTTTATAGGAGGGAAGTTTTAATATTAAAGAATTATTAATAAGACTTTATATTATAATATAACCTTATTTACTTTAGCCTAGTTTAATTTATTTTAGATTTAATTTAAATCTAAATTAGTTTCCCTATTTCTATCTTAATATAGTCGGGATAGGAAATAAATAAATACTCTATATATTAGTTTTTATTTAGATAGTAGCTGGCTCTACCCTAGCTTTTATCCTTTATCTTTTATTTTAGCCTATTTTTATACTATAGTTAGACTATAATTTAATGAACCTAGTCGTTAGTTTAATAAATCTCTAAATATTAATCCCGTTTTTTAATATTATAAAAGATTAACTACCTAGCTAGTACTTTTTAGTATTAAGATAATTATTATAAAGAATTAACCCCTTAACCCCGAAAACCGTATACGATAATTCCTCGCCGAAGTTTAGAATAACTTTATTAGTTTCTTTAATACCTTCGACTACTTATATATTTAAATCGAGAGTAATTCTTTATTAGATATTTTATTTTTATTTACGCCTTCTCCTCCTCCTACGCTAGATACGTAATCTCTAGTTTATACTATTATTTAAATAATAGTCTAGGTCGTATTTATTATAGCTTAAATTATACTTTAACCCCCGCCCTAAATATTCGATAAGAATACTCTTAATAATACTATTATTATAGGCCTATATTTATTTTTCTTTTTAAATATTTAATAACCTACCTCTTTACGATTTTAAATACCTCCTAGATCCGAAAAGTTTCTAGATATCTCGGAATATAAAGGGGACTAGGATAAATTGGATATTTAGAAGTAAACGTTAATATAGTGGATATATATAAATTATAATCGTTACCCTACCGATAGTAATAAAATCGTTTATATAAAGTTTAAATTAATTATCGGTAAAAAGGCCTCTAATTTAATGAATTATTATTAAAAGGAGGGTCTCTATACTTTAATTAATTTTACCGATTAGCGAAAGAAACTACGGGAAGTATATAATAACCCGTTTAAATAAAAAGATACTCGGAATTATATCTAGGAATTTAAATAAGGCTTTATATTTTTTAATAAGTATTTTAACCTCGTTTTTTAAAAGAAGGAATATTCTCGAATCAAGAACGACTCCTTAATTAACGTTATGAAATATAATATTAATTATATTATTCAATAGGCCTTTATCTCCTAGAGGAAAGTTAATAATTAACGGCTATATATCTTTAATAAATATATCTATATATACTCCGAAATCGATTAAGAATTTTAGTAGATTAAGTATTATCTATCTCGTTAAAGTACTACTCCTATTAAATTAAGATAAACCTCGAGGAGGTTTATTATACCTCTACTAACTTCTACCCCTATAACTCGCTTTAGTATAACGAGTATTTTTATTCCCGTTACCGGACTAGTTTTTATTATTTTATTTAAAAAATTAATAGACCTTGATTCGGTTTAAATTATTATTAAAGATAAATTAACGAGAACCCCGGTTATTAAGATTATCTACGAGAAATAAAGGTTTTACTTTTATTATAAATCGCTTAAATATAATATAAAAGTCTACTTTATTAAGTTAATTAACCTCCGATCTAGTATTATAATTATTATCGACGACGACGAGAGTATTATAGGAGGAGTTATTTTAAATACGGGAAAAGAATAATCCCGGTATAAAATCGCGTATTAGGATTATAGGTACCTAGAACTCTATATATACCTTTTTATTTATCGGCTATATCGTTTAATTTACCTTCGTTATTAATTAAGTTTTCGTTATAGTCTATTATATAATTTTTTGAGACCGACCCTACTTTTCGTAATAAGTATATAGTTATTTCTTATTAACTACGGAATAGTTAGTCCCGAATTTAAATTAAAGCCTTAATTAATACTAGTATATCCGGTTATTTTTTTATCGATTATAATTTTATATATATTTATCGTCTACCCCTTCGCTTTCTTTATTATCCTCGTATTATCCGACTCTTTAATAGCGTACCTACTATTATAGGACGTATTATTTATATTATAGAAACGATTTTAAATATTTATAGTTATTAGGAACGAATAGTTTTTTATTATTATTAAACTTAGTTAGTACCCCCGTATAATCGACTTATTATACCTCTATTATTATAAAGTTACTATTTATTTTTTAGATAATTCCTTAACCTTCGCTTTATATTTTTATTTAAGAAACTATACCTCTAGTCCTATAAAAGTCTTCGCGGAAAATAAACTCTTTTTAATACTTTAAGAAAGTTTTTAGATTTAAGAATCTTAATCCCTAGTTTTATTTAATACCCGTATAAAATAAACCCCGATTTAAAAGGAGTCGTTAGTATATAAAGAGCCGTTATTATCTATAAATAATAACGCTATTATTAAATAATTAATTCCGATTTAAGAGGAGTTATTTTAGTTCTAGGTTTATTAATAATATATTTAGTTTTAAATTTATAAAAAGTAAACCTTAATTTAAAAAGAGTTAATTTAATCCTAGGTTTATTAAAAGTAAACCTAGTCTTTAGTCTAGCCTAATACTCGTATAAAATAACCTAGGATTTAAGAGGAGTTACTTTAATTCTAGGTTTATTAATAATAAATCTAGATTTAAAAGGAGTTTTCCCCGCCTTAGTCCTAATTATTTATTCCTATAAGAACTAGTTATAATAACGAATATAACCGTATCGTTACTACCGTTAAATAAGGAAAGATATTTAAAATTAGATATTATAGCCTAGCCTCGCTTCGTTTTAAGTTTTAATATTAAGAATAACGAACCTAGTACCTAACTACTCTTAATATATATAAGATAGGATCTCGATTATTTACCCGGTTTATTAAGCCTAACGAGTAAACTGTATTTAATTTATTATTTATAAAAATCGATCGATTTTTAGGTATTTTAGAAAAAATCTCGACCCTAAATACTTAGTTTTATTAAAAATCTAGATATTATGAACCTAAACCCCGCTTTAGTTAAAATATTTAAATTAAATATTTACGATTAATCCTAGAACCGAGTTATATTTAAAATAAATAGGGAGCTCTACCTCGCCGCCGCCGTTATTTAAAAAAAGTTTTAAATTTATCGAGATAATAAGAATATTAACCTAATTATAATCTTACCTACGCGGTATTATAGATTCTTAGATATTTTTTTAAGAAAAGACGTTAATACCTTACCTCTATATCGATTATATAATTATATTATTAAATTTAAAGAAGGGCTATAACCTCCGTTATTTAGTTTATATAATATAAATTATAATAAGATCCTAGAACTCCGTCGTTACCTAGATAAAAATCTTAGTAAAAAATTTATTCGAGTTAATCGGTTTTATACCGCGTTTTTTATCCTATTCGTAAAGAAACCTAACGGAGGCCTATATTTTTATATTAATTACCGAGGGCTTAATATTATTATTATAAAGAATAAATACTTTTTACCCTTAATTTTAGAAACCTTAAATTAATTAAATCGTATTAAGGTATTTTCTAAATTAAATATTATATCTACTTTTAATCGCCTCCGCGTTAGGGAGGGCGATAAAGAATTTATAATATTCCGTACTTAATTCGGTTTATTCGAATACCTTATTATATTATTTAGATTATATAATAGCCCTATTTTATTCTAGTACTATATTAACGATATTTTTCGTAAATTTCTTAATAAGACCTATACTATATACCTCGACGATATTCTAATTTATAGCGATATTAAGGAAGAGTATAAAATCTATATTAAATATATCCTTTAGAAGCTCCGCGAGGCGAGGCTCTAAATAAATATTATTAAATACGATTTTTATATTAAGGAAGTTATATACTTAGGACTAATTATTATTATTAAAGGGATTAAAATAGATTTAAAGAAAATCGATATTATCCTAAATTAATTATAACTAGTTAATATTAAGGATATTTAAAATTTCCTAGGATTCGCTAACTTTTATCGGCGTTTTATTTATAGGTTTAGTAAACTCGCTATATTATTTATAACCCTAATTAAGAAAAGTATTATTTTCGAGTAGAGTACTCGATACTAAATAACTTTTAATATTTTAAAGAAAGTTTTTACCTCCGATATTATCCTAGTCTATTTCGACCCTAACTATAAAATTATAATAGAAATAAATATATTTAATTATATATTTAAAGGGGTCCTATCCTAGTATAATAATTAAAATATTCTTCGTCCTATTATTTACTTTTTAAAGAAATATAATCTTACCGAGTATAATTATAAGATCTATAATAAAGAGTTTATAATAATTATCCGCGTATTCGAGGAATAGTGTTTTAAACTAAAGGGATTTACTCTTTTTATCGAGGTAATATCGGATTATAAGACTCTTAAATATTTTATTTTATCTAAGATATTATTTTATTATTAAACGAGGTAAAGCGAGTTTTTATCCCGTTTTAATTATAAGATTACCTACCGGCCTAGTAAAGAAGGTAGTAAATTTAATATATTAATATATCGGTTAAGAGACCTTTTTAAAAAAGGGAATAAATTAGACCCTAGATATTAATATTAATATTAGATAATATTAAAAAGAAAAAACCTAACCCTAGAAGTCCTTAAGGATTATATTTATAGTATATTATTAAATATAACGACCCTAGCCTTAGTCCTAGTTATTTTAATTATATTAATAATAGATTAAAAGATTCTCGTCTAGCCCTTCTAGTTATACTTTATATTAATTTATATAACCGTTATAAACCTCGATATAAATATTAATTTAAAATTATAGACCCTACTTATATCTCACGAGCTTAAATTTAATAGAGATTAATTTATTAATTTAAATAAAGACTTATACGATACCCCGATTTATTAGTTATAAGATATAATTAATTAAGCCGATCGATTCGCCCCTAAAGTCCTAGAAATACTATATTCTAGAACGCGCTATTATAGCGGAATTCCCCTCGTTAAATATAAAGATAGAGATAGAGTTCTCTATTTCCGAGGAAAGAGATATATTTTAAATTTTAATAAATTACGCCTTCGCCTAATTTAATTAGTTTATAATAATATCGCGGGTAGTTATTTAGGTTATATTAAATATTACGAATTAATTAGTCGGGCCTATTAATAGCCTAATGTCTATACTATTATCTAGCGATTCGTTAAGAATTATTATATATACCGAAGAATTAAGCCTTCCCGCTAGTATATTTAAAGATAGTTATATTTATTACTATCTTTATAACGACGTTAGAGAGATATCTCGATAGATTATATAAATCCCCTATTACTTTATACCTTTATAAGAATTATTTATTAGTATATTTTAGTTTTCGTAGACCGCTTAACTAAGATACGGTACCTAGTACTAATTATATCGATAGAAGTAAACGAAGTCTACGATATTTTCTATTAGAATATATAGAAGCTTTATAGGCTACTGGATATTTTTATTTCGGATCGAGGATTTTAATTTATATCGGAGTTCTAGGAGGCCTTATATAAATATTTCAAAATTAATTAATATATATTTACCGGGTATTATCTTTAGACGGATAATTAAACCGAGTAATTTAATATTATAATAAAATACTACCTCCGTATATATATTAATTATATATAGGATAATTAGGTGAAATAACTCTTTAAAGCGGAGTTTTCTAATAATAATACTAATTTTTTTAGTACTCTAGCCTCGCCTTTTTTAGCTAATTATAATTAATATCTATATATCGGTTTTAAGTCTACTGAGTTTTTATTTTAAAATCTTACTACTTAAGCCCGTACCTATTTAATCGTTATTAATAAATTTATAATATAAATAGAAACTTTAAATAACTACCTCCGCGATAAAATATTTATCGTTTAAATTATTTTTAAATCCTCGGTTAATTAACGAAGGCGCCTATATCTAATATATTTAATAAACGACTAAGTATAGTTAAATATTAAGAATTTGAATATTATACGTCTTTTAATTAAACTCGACGATTATAATATCGGCCCCTTCCGAGTCTCTAAAGTTTTTGATAATCCTCTTATAGTTTAACTGGATTTTTTATATTTAATAAAAATTTACCCCGTTTTCTACGCTAGCCTATTATAGTTAATAATTAATAATTCTTTACCTAGATAAATCTAGTTTATCTGAGAATTTATAATTACCGAAGATAATTAACGAGAGTAGTATATTAACGGTATTTTAAATTCTAAATATAATCGCCGTTATAGTCTACCTTTATTAAAATATTATATTAATTAGGAAGGTTATATTATTATATAAAAACTCTTTTATTACTTTACCCGTTATTAATAGTTTATTAATAAATATTATATCTCGAATCCTAGCGCCGCTAGCCTCTACGAATTACTATATATTATTTAGAGGTACTAGTATAAGGAACCTTTATTATCTTTATCCTAGTCCGATTTTTAAGAAGTTAACCCCCGCCTATACTATAGTTTATTCCCTATCCGTTATTATCCCCTCGGTTATCGTTTTATATCGGCTTCGACCGATACTTCGTATTATTATATAAATAGATAGTACCCTATAGCCTAGCCCCGCCGTTATTATTTATAGATAATAATATTAACGCCTAGTCTTATTTATATACCGCCGCCTATTCTTTATTCTATTTTTAATTTATTACTATCGATAACTCGAATATTTTAACGTGTTTTTATCTTAATTATTTCGTAACCCCAAATAAGATTTAGGGTTACGAAATTTAATTAATCGAATTAATTATTTATTTATTTTATAGGAGCTCGACTTTAAAGAGGGGGTTATTATTATAATATAACTTTACTTATCTTAACCTAGCCTAACCTATTTTAGATTTAATTTAAATTTAAATTAATTTCCCTATTTCTATCCTAATATAATCGGGATAGGAAATAAATAAGTACTCTATATACTAGTTTTTATTTAGATAATAGCTGGCCCTACTTTAACTTTCGTCCTTTATTTTTTATTTTGGCCTACTCTTATATTATAACTAGGTTATAATTTAATGAACCTAGCCGTTAGTTTAATAAACCTCTAGATATTAATCCCGTCCCTTAATACTTTATAATTAGATTTAAGAAAGATTAAACTAGCCGGGAATTAGAGTAATTAATATTTTATAAAAAATAAATATATCGTTATAATTAACGACCTAAGACGCTAGAAGTAGATATTATCTTAATTAATAAATAACTCTCTACTAGTTTATAAATAGAACGATATATTCTTCGATTTTCTACCGTCTCTTAAATAAATTCTTTATACTCTTTACTACGTACTTTCTCTCCCTATATTTTACGTACCTCCTATTATTCTTTATTCGTTTTAATTATTAACGATATTCCGTCGCGCGATATCTAGAATGGCTTCTTACTCCGCTAAACGGTATATATAACTTGATTTAAAAAATCCTTAAGCCTATTTACTCGCTTCGAATAATATATTATTAATTAGTAATAATCCCTTACTATCTAGAAATACTCAAGACTCGTCGAATATTTATAATAATATTATTATTAAATTAAAAAGAAATAGGGTATACCCCGATAAAGAAAGTAATAAATATACTATTAACTCTACGGACCGAAAACGTTTAACTTCTATAAAGTCTAGTATTAAATATAATATTAAAAGGGCGGAGTTATCTCCCCCGAGTAATCTTTATCCTTCTAGTTAACTTACTCCTACTAATAAAATATTTAGAAAAGACGGCGTTATTAGTAAATTAAATAGAAAAGTATTTTTTAAAGTAAAGGAAGAATCCCTTTAATAGATATATAACGAAGGTTACGACTTTAAAATCGATAGGTTTATTATTATAACGAAGAAAAAATATACGAGTTTTAAAATAATAGAAAATTATTTAACTTCGGAAATAATCGCGATAAAAAAACTCTTTATTTTAAATAAAAATATTAATCTCTTTACCCTCCTTCGGGTTTAAGAGGAGTATTTTATTAAATATATTAAAATTTACGAATTTAGAGCCGAACTTTACGTTATTCTTAAATATATATTAATTTTTTTAATTTAAATTATCGCGGTACCCGTTTACCTAAAAGAGATTTATATAGTAATAATAATTGAATAAATAAGATTCTAGCCTATTTTATTTAAACGCTAGTATTAACGAGTCTAGATATTAAGCGATATTAAGTTCCTTAAGTTTAAAGATTTAATTTATAATAATATTATTTATTTATTTATTCTTTTAAACGATAACGGTAAAGTTAAAATTAATATATAAAAGCGTTATATAATTATATTGAAAAAAACCGAAAGAGGGTATCCGGACGTATAGATTATCGAAGATATTATAATATAATTATTAAAAAGGCGTAAAAGGAGTAAAGTGAATAATTTATATTATTAATCCTTTATAATTAAAGAGTTTTTATTAAAGATTACGTCTATTTCCGTAGAAGAGTTTTTATAGATTAATAAACTTGGTTCTTTTTAAATAACGATAACCTTAACTTTTAAAATATACTTTTCTCTATAATTAAAAAAAGAATAACCTCGGTTTATTAATATTAATTATTTAAATTTTATCGCGTAGATTTTATATAATAGAGTAGTAAATCGTAATAATCCTACTTCGAGTATAGTTTATTAACTTCTTATACGACTCTATATTTTATATTCTATCCTCGATTCGTTAAGCTATTTTATATTATAGTATAAATATAATTATAAACCGAAATACCGCTAAATCCGTAGTGTAAATAAACTATAGTTTTAAATATAGTCTAGAGTCTATCTTTCCGGATATTATAATAGTAATTATAAATACTAAAGTACTCTATTCTATAGTTAGTTCTAGATACTTTTATAATTAGTTCTAGATATTATAGAATTATTCTCTACTCCTCTACTAGTTAATTTTAAATTTTAAATTCGTCGCTACCTTTAATATCTCCTAGTACCCTTTAATATATAGTTAACCCTCGTTACTTTATCTCTTTTTTATATTATTCGCGCTAACTTTCTTTATATATTTTTATTATATTACCGGTTTATTATAAAGATTATTTAAATTTATATTATTATTATAGGCGGCGTCTTCCTCCTTTTGATATTTATAAAAGGTTTTCCGTTTATTTAATAAATTCTTTAATTACTTAATATTACTATATCCAAGTATCTTATTTATTTATTAATTATACGATATTATCGTCTTTTAATATCGTAGAGTACCGTCGACGTTTTATTTCAATTTTTATATATTTTATTTAACGTTTTTTATATTACCTTTCGCGTAATCTCCTTCGACGAAGCGGGAGATAAAGTAGAAACTCTTTCGATTATTAATATAATATCGTTTTTCTTTAATCTTTATTTAAGCTTTTTAGCGGATTTATTAAATTTATTATTATTTAAAAACCGACGGATTTATCGCTCTATAGAGATAATATCTTTTATATTTATCGCGCTATATATATTCGCCGCGGTCTATTACGACTCTATATATTCTTTATATATACCCGGGAATTTTTATTTATTTATTATAAATTATATAATTACTTCCGCCGATATATTATTTATAAATTAATAGGGTATATCTTTTTCTAGTTTCTTAATAATACTCTCTTTATATTTTATATATAAACTTTCGTACGAATTCTTCCTCTATATTTATTAAGTATTAATATTCTTAATTAAATATATACTCTAATACTATCTAAGTTCTAAATCGTTCGTTAATTAAATCTATCTTTATATCTCGGTTAAGATCTTCGATTTTATATTCGTAATTTAACTCTTTATTACTTTATATTGAAATAATATATTTCGGGGACGTATTTTATAAATAGTAGTTATTAAAGCCGGCGGCGGCTTTAAAATAAACCTTATTATTTATAATAAATTAAAGATCGACCTAGGATAATATATTAATTTATAGATATCGTCGGTTAATTTTTAGTCCTTCCTATAAAGTTATTCGTTTATAATAACATTATATTAAGAAGGTAAATAAACGATTTTAAATTTATTAATTAATTTTTAAAAAGAGTTTACCTCTAAATTTTAACGGTTTATTAAATACGAAAGCGGATCTAATTAAAGCGATTTCTATATAATATTATTTACTAGTCTATATAGGGCTAGCGCTCCTCTAAAGGAATTTAAAAGAATTTTTATAATCGCTTCGGGATTCGGAATAATCGCTTAATTATTATATTTATAATAATTAATTCGAGGCTATAACGACTTTACCTCCTATATATAGCGAATTCGCTTAGTCTAGTAATTAGAAAATATCGGTATATATATAGATCGTTATTAATAAATTAGCCGTTAACGATAATAGAGGATAAAGTATTAATATAAAAGATTTTAAATTAAACCTTAAAGGAAGATATACTAGATAATAATTATATACGTAAACTATAAATATTATCCCGAGATCGATATTACTAACTCGTTTAGATTTTATATATCTCTATCTACTACGTATCTAGACGTATTAAATATAACTCTTTAAACTAGGGTTAATACCGGCGAGTCTTTATCTATAAAAGAATAATAAATCTAAATAATATATTAATAAATAGAAATATTAAAAGAGTATAAATCGAATAAATTAAACACGATATTTATAATAATAAAAGAGGGAGGAGAAGATTAAAATAAAAATATATTTATAAACGAAGTTCCTAGGCTTAGTGAAGTAAAGTTAATATTTATAAAAAAAATACTAAATAAGTTTGAGAAAGGAAAGAAAAGCGGTAAAATATTTATTATAAATAAAACTCTTTACCTAGTCGACTATAATAACTTACTAACGGATACCGAAATATCTAGATTTTAGAAAATTCGAGATAATTTACGAAGGCTTATACGAGACTATTTAGATAACGAATTAAGTTTATTAGAAATAGATTATTAATTAAATAAATAATACGTGAGTATTAATTTTCGCTTCGATAAATTTAAAGTATTTTATTTAACTACGAATAGGGTTTTCTTTCGACCTACGTAAAATCTTTTAAATAGTTAATAAGTCGGCGCTACTACAATTAACTATAAAACTTCCGGTAAGTATTATTAATAATATAAATAACTCGTAGTATAAACTATAACTCGTAGTATAAACTACTTTTATTATATACTATAACTAATAGTATAAACTACGCCTCGTGGTATAGATTATTTTAGGTATATATTACTACTAGTAATATAAACTATACTTTATAATATAGACTACTTTAAGTATATACTACTATTAATAATATAAACTACTTTGGGTATACGCCACGACTAGTAATACGGACTATTTTTAATATATACTATAACCGCTAGTAACTTATATTAATTATCTCTCGTCTAGTTACGTAATAAAAACTCTTTATTCTCGAAACTTATTACGCGCCTTGTCCTTTTATATTAATATTTATATTTTACTCCTAGTATCTACTTCTAATTACTTTATTTAAACTTCGTTTACGTAAATACTTTATAAAATAAGTACCGGAATTAGAGTAAAGTACTAGAGGTAGAGCGGGTACTAGTTCTAGAGCTAGTAAATTCTTCTAGTATAAATAAACTTTATTTAAGAATTTAAATCGAATATCGGATCTACTCTCTTAATTTACCTACGTTATAATCCGTATATCTCTTCTACGTATATAAAGTATTAATTAAATAACTATACTTCGACTAGGTAATTTAAACCGTGCGGTTTATTAAAAAAAGTACCGCGAGAAATTATCTAAATATATCTATATAATCTAGTTATCTAGTAGAGAATATTAATTATTAATAAACTCTTAAAGTAACTAAACTCGGAATATTAATTAAACTAATAAAAGTACGACTAATTATAAATACTAACGATTTATATATTTAGTAAATATTATTAAAGAAATAGTACCTCTTCACGAAATATTTAAATAAATATTCGGTCGAGGTTTATAAAGAATTATATTAAAGAATTAGTATATTATTCGAGGTTATTCTCGTATTTTAGTATAAAGTAGTAGTACGTTATATACGCCTACGCCCCGCTAAAGGCGCTAGTGCGTTATATACGCCTACGCTCCGCTACCTCTATAATATTATTATTTATCGATACGGGGTTCTAGCCTTAATATCGCGGGGTTTTAATTCTTAATAATTCTATATCGAGTTAATATTCCCCCGTTTTATTAGAATCCTTAGAGATTAGTTCTACTATTAAATTTAGGATTTAAAAACTACCTAGTAATAAACCCCGTAACTACTTTACGTTTTTTATATTATTACTAAGCCGTTAACTCTACGTTAACGGCTTTAGATATTATAGTTTTAATCTCTCGAATCTTTTTAAAGAAAAAGTTTATCGTTATTATAATATCGGGTTTAACCTCGGGATATCTAGAAGAATTTAATAACGATAATATTAATTAAGCCCCCTCCGACGACCCCTATTATAAGGATAATAATGAATTTAGAGGTATTATTACCCCCGAAGAGACTTTAGACGTATAGTTTAAAATTATTAAAAAAGAAAACCGTCGCCTTAAATAATAATAAGAGTTAAGGGTATTATAAGTTTAAAATTAAAGACTACGTAATCCTACTATTTTTATACTCGCTAGCGGAGCGCTAGTAGAATCTACTATTTATAATAAAGGTCCCCTAATTATTACGCCTACCAGTAGAATAATAATAAATTTAATTATATTTAGTAGGGATATCTTTATTAGGGCGAAAACGCTACGCCCTAATAAAATACGTTTTTATAAAAATACGAGCGAGGGTAAATATTTACGCTAGTTCCGCGACGTAAATATTAAATTTTTAATTAGTTTTAAGTATTTCACTACCGATTATTTAAGGATTATATATTATATAGATTTATTAGAAGGTGACCCTTCGACGTAGTAGTATAAATACTACGATTTATATAATTTAACTAGTATTACGTTTAGTTTTTTTAAGAAGTTTCTTTTTAATTTAATAACGGATCTAGTTAACCGCCGTCTCCTCGTTTATAAAAAGTAGGAGGAAGTTAAATAATAGTTTATTTAAAAGATATCGTTATTTAAGGCCTACTTTAAAGAGATAGAGGCCTAGTTACCCCCGTTTTCGGAGAAGTATAAGATAAATTTCTTTTTAGTTAAATTTAAACCTAAATTTAAAAATAAGATCTTTAATACCGGTAGTATATTTATTTAAAGGGAAGAAATTCTTACCTAGGTTATTATATAAGAAAAGAATTTAAAGTATATATAGTTAATAGGTAGTTTTAATTTTAATTCGAGTTCCTAATTAAAGAACCTTAATAAAGGAAAATTTATAATAGACCGAATTATTAAGTCTAACGCCGGCGATAATATTAAATAGGCGTATTTAAAGGAGAAGGATAATAAGTATAAAGTTAATACTATTAATTCTTTATACGATAAAATTATCTATTATTATTATAGAGTAGAAGGTTATATTAAGTTAAAATATCCCGATATAAATAAACTAGTCGTAAATATCGGCGCGGTATTAATAAAAAATAATTAAGCCTAATTTACGCCTCGGAAGAAGGGTAAAAAAAACGATTAATAAAGATATACTCTTTTATTCTTTCTAAGAGTTAGATTACCCTTTAAGATAAAATTAGGTAACTTATTACCTTAATTAACTCTAAAGTATAAATTAATTTAATTTTATAACGGTTCGTTATTAAAAATGATTTAGAACTTTATAACGTTATCTTATTACTAACTAAAGTAATTAACGGGCAAAGTATATACTATTATAGCGCGTATTAATTAAACTATTAAATAATCGATAATTAAGGTTAAGGGCGTAAATATAATACTCTATTCTATATTATAAACTTTAAAAGTTTAGACGTTATTTTAAGTATATTTAAATTACGTTAATTAAAGATATTAATTAATCTTAAGGCGGACTAATAACGGTTTAAAATTAATTCTAATAATTTATAAATTAAGGAACCGGCTAAGTTCATTAATAGTTTTAAAAATAAACCGAATATATTCGCGGTCGTATACGCTATAATAATACGAGGTAAATAAGAAGAACTTCCTAACTTAAAGATTCCTAAGGAACTTATAGAGTTTTATAATATTTTTTTTAATAAGAAAGCGAGTACTCTACCTACTTTTAAATAAAGGGATTACGTTATTAAGATAAAGATTAATAAAAACCCGCTTTATAAACCTCTTTATAACTTATCTTAAACTAAGTTATCGGAGCTACGGTATTATTTAGAATCTTTACTTTATAAAAGCTAGATCCGTTATTTAACCTCTTTAATTAAAGTATTTATTCTTTTTATACCTAAAAAGGATAGTGGGCTATATCTTTATATAGATTACCAAGGCTTAAATATAATAATTATTAAGAATCGATACCCGTTACTCTTAATTACCGAGATATTAAACCGCCTATACGGTTTTAAAATCTTTATAAAGTTAGACTTTAAGGATATTCATTATAGGATCTAGATTAAGGAAGGCGATAAATAGAAAATTATTTTCCGAACTCGCTATAGTTACTTCGAATACTTAGTTATACCTTTTAGGCTCGTTAATATAACGGCGATATTTTAAACTTATATTAATTATATATTTATAGGTTTAGTAAATATAATATATATAGTATATTTAAATAATATTTTAATTTATAGTATTAATCCGGCGGAGTATTAACGGTATATTAAATAAATATTTAAACGATTATATTAGTTCTAGCTATTTATTAACCTTAAGAAGTACTAATTTAGTACCGAAACGGTCGAGTTTTTAGATTTTATTATATTTATTAATAGAGTAGTTATAGACCCGGAATACGTTAAGATTATTAAGGAATAACCTTAACCAAAAATTTATCGGGAGGTATAAGTCTTTTTAAATTTCGTTAACTTCTATAAGTAGTTTATTTATAGTTATTTTAATATAACTACGCCGTTTACTAGTTTATTTAAAGGTAATAAAATAGGTAAGAAAATAAATTCGTTAAAATAAATAAATAGCGTTATAGAAGCGTTTTAGATCTTATAAAATATATTCGTAAACGCGCCTTTTCTATACTATTATAATCTAATCAAGTAATTATATATAGAGACGGATACTTCTAATTTTAACCTTAACTCTATATTATTATAATAAGATAAAGATAGTTATTAATACTTTATAATATTCTAGTCGCGGAAATTAAATCCCTTAGAATAAAATTATAAGACTTATAATTAAGAATTACTCGCTATTATAGTAGTAATGAAATAATAATAATACTACCTAGAAAGTAGCCCCTATAATAATTTAAAGGGTTTTATAAAATAAAAGAAGTTAAACTTTAAATAGGCCCGCTAGGTATTTAGGTTAACTACCTATAACTTTAAAATCTTTTATCGGGCTAGAAAATTAAATCCTATTAATATATTATCGCGGTGTCTTAATTATAAAGGAGTATCGCCGTTAAATATTAAATTATTATTAATACTTTAAAATAAACTTACTCTTTAGACTAGTAGTTAATTATCGGAAGAAAATAAAGAAATAAAGATAATTATAACCTCTACTTTTTAAATTATAGGGTTAAAAGTAGTAATTTTAAAGCGGGATATTATAGTAGTATCTAAAATTATATATAATAATCCTGAAAGGCTTATTAAAATATTAATTCGGGAATTATAAATTTATAATAATTAAATAAATTCTTTTCGAACTAAGACGAATATATTAAAGGACCGCCGTTATATAAAGAATAAGGTATAGGTTATAAACTCTAAGAAATTATTAAAATATAACGGTCGTCTTTATATATTAAAGAATAAAGCTCTAAGGGAAGAGTTTATAAAGAAATATTATAATAATCCTCTAATAAGTTACTTTAGCGCTACGAAGTCGTATAAATTATTTACCCGAAAATTTTTCTAGGAGGATAACTTAAAGTAGGTTACGAACTATATTAAAACTTATAATATATATTAGCGGACGAAGGCGCCGCGATATCGCCCGTATAACGAATTAAATTCGTTTCCTATTACTATTTAATTATAGAAGGAAATTTCTATAGATTTTATAACTAGCTTACCGCCTAGTAAATATAAAAATACCGTTTATAACACTATCTTTATCGTTATAAATCGATTTACTAAAATGATTAAATATATATTTATAATTATTAAGATCGATACCGTTTAACTAGCGGAAGTATTTTATTCTAAAATTATTTACCGCTATAGTATATTTAATAGTATCGTTAGCGATAAAGGCTCTATTTTTACGAGCGCCTTTTAATCGGCTATATATTTTTATTCGAAAATTAAACGACGCCTAAATATTATCTTTTACCCCTAAACGGATAAATAGATAAAGTATTAAAATTAGGTATTAGAGTATTATTTACGTATATTTACTAATAATAAATAAATTAATTAGGCTAGATTACTACCTATAATAAAATTCTTAATAAATAATAATTAGAGTACTATCGTCGAAACGACGTCGTTTTTTTATATATATAGTTATTATCCTAAAATCCGTTAAAAGGTCGAGGACGACTTTAGGGAAAAAAGGGTACTAGTTATAAATAATAAAATACGATAATTATAAATTTTAAAGAATAAAGTTATAAAGTATTTATAAAGCGCTACCGAATACTAAATTAAATAGTATAATAAAACGTATAAACTATAAAGTTATAAGATTAGTAATTTAATTATATTAATAATAAAGAACCTAAAGTAAAAGCGCTTAAGTAAGAAATTATCCTATAAGTTTATAGAGCCCTTTAGGATTATTAATAAAATAGGAGTATAAATTTACCGCCTACTACTACTTTCTATATATAGAATCTATAATACCTTTTATATATCGTTATTTAAATTATATTATCTTCGCGACTACGTTAATATAGCGGAATCTTTTATATAAGCCCCCGAACTTATTAATAATAATAAGTTATAAAAGGTAGAAGAGGTAATTAATAAAGTTAAGAATAAAGAAGGTATCTAATATAAAGTCAAATAAACTAATTAAGGCGAAGAATATAACTAATAACTACTAGACGGAGAGTTTATTAATATTGATAAACTAATTAAAATCTTTAAATAGGCGGGTAGTAAATATAAATATATAAATATAGTTAAAGAGGTTACTTAGTTATATAAAGCGATAAGGCGGAGTAAACGGAGCCGACGTTAAAAGTAAATATTACTACTTTTATATTAATATTTATATAACGGATATTCTCCTTTATATTTATAATCTTATTATACGGTTTTAAGGTATAACTAAATTTAATTTACTATTAAACTATTTATATATAATAACGATAAGATATTATATTTATAAAAATACTTTTACTTTAAATATAATTTATATAAACGCCTAGAATATATTATTAAATAATATATCTAGGTAAGTTTAGCTAGCGCCGATTTAAGAAAAAAAAAATTCGATATCGCTACTATATCGTACGAAAGATTTAGTTACTATCGGAATTACTAGAAGAAGACGTAGTCTCTCTAGTATAATTCTTAAGGATATTATCTTCCTCGGGACTCTCTAGGTCCTATTTATATTAACGGAAACTTTCGGCCTCTTCTTCGAGAACTTTATTTATCGCCTTTAATTTCTTAATATACTAGTTCGCCGCCGTTAATTAATTCTATAGGTTAACGATTATAATAAGAGTTTACCTACTAGTTACTACTATTTTATTATATATTTTATATTACTAGGTAATTTCTTTATTTATTAAATTATATTTATATTCTTCTTTAGGAGTTTTATTACCGATATAAATATATTAATATATAAATCTCTTAACCTTCCTTCGGAAAGGCTTAAAGATTTATTATTATTAATATATACTACTTTAGAGCTTACGGTTATAACTTACTTTTATATAATAATCGATTCCGTAGCGATTAATATAATAGAGCGTATAAGGAGGGGACGTACCTCGAATATAATTATTATTAAATTAATAGAAGTAGACCTAATAAAGGAGCTACGAAGTGTAATAAACTACTATTATAATTAATATTACATAGTCGCGCTAATAACGGACTAGTTATATTTACTAGTATATTTATAGCTGAAATAATTAATATAAATAAATTAATACTATCGGTAAATAGGAGCCACTTATAGAGTTAGAAGAAAGTTATATATAACGAGAGTATTATCTATATATTAATTATAATACTAGAACGCTATTATAAAGTTAGAATAATAATTACGAGAAAGGCTAAAGGAGTTACGAAGAGAGGAAGTAATAAACGGGCGAGTTTATTTATATAATAAACCGTCGCGCTAAATACCTTAGTATTATTATACGTTAATACGCGCCTCCGCTCCGCCACCTCGCTTTTATTAATAGGTACTACCGTTACTATAGTAATTATATTATTACTAATCTCCGGGTATAATATTAAGGCTATACCGTTTATATATATTACTTTACTACTAGTATTTATTATAGTATAGTAGGAGTATATAATAAGAGTAGCTACCTCTATTCCGCTACTAGTACTATAGATACTATAGGAATAATCTAATATACTATATTTATTATAAGTACTATAAGCGCTATAGGAACGATAGTGTATACTATTTCGCTCCGTTACTATTATATATAATAGTACTATAGGGACGAAAGAAACATTACTTAGTCGGTTACTATTACTATATATTAATACTATAGGGACAGCTTTATAAATATACTATTTATTTACTACTAGTACTACTATATAATAGAGGTAGTTTAGTAGTATTACTCTTCCGCTACTAATACTATATAATAATACTATAGGAAATAGTTTCGTGTCGCTCCGCGACTAGTACTATATATTAGCGTTATAGGACCGATAGTATAAACTAGAAGATTCTTTTTCCTTATCCCTTTATAGAGTTAAAGGTTTTTTAATAAGCTTCGACTATTTAGTTAAATACTATTCTATAACTAGTACTATACGTACTATAGAATTAGGTACACAGCTTTATATTTAGGTTATTATATAATAACGCTATCGTATTAAATAACTCTTTTCCCTTATTTCCCTTAGAGGGTTTAAAGGTTTTTTAATAAATATCTTTTAACTAAAGTATTTAGGTACCTAGGGATTAAGGCCTAAAGAGGGAGGTAATTATAAAGTAGTAATATATTATATACGCCTACGCCCCGCTAAAGGCGCTAGTACGTTATATACGCCTACGCTCCGCCACTTTTATAATATTATTATTTATCGATACGGGGTTCTAGTCTTAATATCGCGGGGTTCTAACTCTTAATAATCCTATATCGAGTCAGCGTTCCCCCGTTTTATTAGAATCCTTAGAGATTAATTCTACTATTAAATCTAGGATTTAAAAACTATTTAGTAATAAACCCCGTAACTACTTTACGTTTTTTATATTATTACTAAGCCGCTAGCTCTACGCTAGCGGCCTTAGATATTATATTTAATTAAGTAATAATATAGAGGGGAAACTACTCGAGTAAAGTCGAGGAACTATTATAAATATATTTACTATTATTTAGTAATAATTAATAGAATAATAGAATTTTTATAGTCCCGAGATTAGTTTTACTATAGTAATCGAATAATTAAAATTAAATAAACTCGAATTAACTACTAAGTTGAATAAGTTAAATAATTAAATAATAAAGATAATAGAATTATAAACTCTAGCCGAAGAAGAAGCGAATTAATTAAAATTAATAATATAAGTAACTAAGATAAATAAGTAAATATTATAATAAAAAATATAAAACTTAATAGATATAATAGAGTATTTAAAATATATTATAATAAAGTTTATTAATAAATTCCTTAATAGATTTAAATTTAACCTGAATCTTTTTATTAATAAATAAATATATCGGTTAAAGAATTCTACGGGAATAATATAAAATAAATATTAAACTAGATAAAAGACTATATAAACTAATATAAAGATTATATTAAAGATAGTATTTTTATTAATATATTAGGGTCATTTTTCTTTAGCGCTTTCTCTCTTCCGTTTAATACTCTCTAGTATATCTTTTATTAATATAGTTAAAAATATTAAATAACTTTATATTTATTAGTTTTCGGTCTAGATAAGGTTCTCCCTATAGTATTTTAATTATTATTTAATCTTTATATCCAAACCTACTCTTATTCCTAGGAGAAATTACCTAGGAGAATTTCTTAAATAAATAAATATAATTAAATCCCGTTCGATTTAAAGCCGGTTTATAATACCTAACCTTATTCCTAGGAGAATTCTCGAGGGGGCGGCCCTATACACGGTGCTAAGTCGAAACCGGGTACTAGAATAGGAGTAGGGTGCCAGAATAAGAGTAGGGTGCCAGAAAGGAGTAGGGTATCAAAATTAGAATTATAGTAGTGTGCTAGAACTGTGAGGTAGCGCCTAAACTACCTTTCTAAAGTACAATCGATCCGTTCTTGCTTCTGCAACCCAATCTATAGTCTTTAGCTTATAGAGGAAAATAAGCCCGGGCGAGGGGCAGGAGGCAGGAGGCAGGATGAGGTGCAAGAATTGCAAATGGAGAAGAATTTGGCTGACCTCACAGCGCCCCCAAGGAAGCGGCGAAAGTGAGAGCTGAAATTCTCCGTCGGCAGAATAGTACAGACCTCGTGACCCGGCGTGGCGAAGAGAAGCAATAATGAATCCTTACTATTGGGTGGTCGACGATTCCTTCGTCCGCTCTCCTAGGAGATGTCCGTTCCACAATGTGAAATTCAGCCAATATCACGTGTCAAGGCTTGTGGGGTTTAATCATGCTCTAAAATGGACAATCTACCATAAGAAGCTGGACAATCTCACGCTGTCAAAAGTGCCTCGATGGACGGCTGGCGATAGTTGGCGGAAGTCGAACGTTGACGAAGCAGAAGATGAGCCGGATCTTCTTGAGGTGGAGACTGAGGAATTCGAACAACCTGAGGGAGACTGGGAGATGGAAGAGGATGAAGATGGAGAAGTTTTGCTGATTCGATCTGTTGAAGAGAGCGATGGATTTTGACAGGAGTTACTTCACATGATTGCAATCTGTGTTATCAGTCGATTCCATATTTCACATTGTACGTACGAACGAATCATGTCAATCCACGATTATAAAGCATGCATGTCTCCATGTCCAGTCTGGAGTTCCTAAGCTCCCCAGCCGGGCTTTACTGGCGCGACCGTGTGGCTGAGGGCCAGTAATGCACGCAGGATGCAGCAGCCTGGGAGGTATGCCGCCGCATGCACAGCCACCAAAGACTCCAGCATGTTGGCGTCTCAGCTGAGCCAGCAAGCTGAAAAATGAAATTTAGTTCATTTATACAAGATGTGCCGTAATTTAGGTCAGCCCAGTGTTCTTTGTTCCGGTACGTAGGGACGATTGCGTCAGCCAGAAGAGGCAAGAAAACGCGCAGCCACAAAGGAGATTGCGCTTATTATCTAAGGTACAATACGCCGTAATTCTCCTGCCGGAGTCGCTTTAATTGGAAGTACCGACCGGCGTGGCGACTTTGTATGAACTGGTGCACCACGGCAGCCATAGGTCTGTCGATGATTTTCTAGTATTACAAGAGGAATCTGAGGCTTGGATAAAGGTAATGTATAAGTTTTAACAGTGATATAAACTTGATGGTAGTACTATAGTAGAGGTATCTTATTATACTATAAAAAAAGGCTATCTATAAAGCCGGCGGCGAGGCGGTAATATAATTGTAATTTTTAGGTAGGAAGTATCTCTGGTATTTAGAGTTGGCAACTATACGACTAAATACAAATTCTAGAAAATTCTCGATGTATTCATAGGGTCTGAGGGTTTCAAGTCAAAGTAACCACTATTTGTCTCGGCACGGCGGGCGTCTCGGTACGTGGGGATAGACGTTATAGAAGAATGTAAATATTCCTGCAAATGCCGCGAATTTACATGCGTTACGTTTTCATTACCATCGAGTCATTTGAAAATTAAAACTGTCCCGTTATATAATACATAATCAAGCTTACTCCGTTCTATCTCTTAGGCTAATATATATTTCCCTTGTAGCCACAGGTTTGTTCTTTTGAGCTTTTGTAGTATTTATGGATGAAGAACAAGAAAAAGCCCAGCCTCTAGTTACGGTGCATAGTTCAGTCTCTTATCAAGAAGTGACCACCAAGCTGATATAATACAGTGGTACAGTTGTCTCTGTCGCTCAAGACGATAGCAACAATTCATTTCTCTATATATGGCAGAAAATATCCACACTCGCAGCCCTTCTCTTAAGAGATGCTGAGAAGACCCGGATCCCGTTTTGTGAGGCGACATCAATTGCGATAAACGAAGAGATCCTTGCCATCGGTTCCCACGGCACATTATGGATTTGGCACAGGACCCATGATGGGTTTCTAGGTCAAGGTCCAAAAATCCTACAAATTGATTGGCTGGATCGTTTAATTACGCGCATTCGCCTTTATGGCTCGATTATTCTCACATGCAACGATGGCGGGACTTGTTACTTAGTAGACGAAACAAAGCATAACTCCACCGGAAAGATTGAAACAGACGCGTTCATCTGTACAAACATCCAGGATGCGCGATATATTTGCAAACGGGGTGACTCAAGCATTTCTGCCTTTTCAGATGATGGTCAAGAAACCTTCTCCGCCGAAGATTGGGGGATGAGAAAACCTTCCGTTGAATGCAGCGGCTACAGAGATGGTGACTTTCAATGTCTCGATATATCGAAGCACGGAGATCTTCTGCTCAAACATAACGAGGAAGGAGTTCTTCGAATTCTCGATCTATCGCGCAAGCATCCACGTGATTATCGAGAAATGCATAGTATGTATCTTGGCCGATTTTTAGCTCGAAAATCGATGGCCGTGTACATCGAAGAATATGATGGCCCGTGTTTAAGTATCCATCAATATTCCGATGACAACGAAGTATTTCAATGGCGCAGAACATCGAAACAGCGTGGGCTTTCGCGTTGGATCTCAGATATGAACACTTATGAGAATAAAGTTGTTCTTGCTATTCCTACCGGCGTAATTTTTTTTGATACCACAAAGAGCCTAGCACGCCTCCCAGGGATTTTGGATACTCATTTCAAAGCTTTTGAGACCCCAAACCCAGTCATGGAATTCTCTCGTCAGCTTGGTGGAATTCAGCGCTTTTTGGAGGGAAAACTGACAAAATTACAAAATACCGAAATAGGTAATACAAGGCTGTTGATCGATACGCATGAACACCTATCCCGGCCAAGCGAGGAAGATACTATTTCAAGCTAGTCTGAGGGAGGGAACCTACGTAGACTGTTAGATTAGACTCAAAGGTGCCTTTGCCGTAACATTGATCGAGTCTCCTCTTCGATTTCCGGCAGTTTACGCCACCGGCGCCGCCCTTGGCCAACCCGAAGCTGTTTATTTGTATAGCGTCGACTCAAGTGTCGATCCTCCACTTTTCCTCGACCCGATGTATCATCAACTCCTTGGCTTTGGCGTACATCTATTGATCTGGCGGTTGGCAGACGAGTTCCTTGGCTTTGGAAACCGGTCGTGCTGTTCCATTAGATGAGAATAGCAGCTTCCCTATGGCGTCTATACGCCAGACTCCTATCACCGAGACAGATCAGAGCATACAAGTCGCTCGCATGGCCTTTCCGACCTTCTTCCCTGATGGTTATGCCTCTTTCAACCTCCCGAGGCTCCGGTATATCAGCTTCATCGATTGGGCTCGGCATCACCTCCACTATAAAGATGGTCGTTTTGCTCGCTATTCAATGTTTTGATTCTGGGTTTTAACACCAATATGAGAGCGACTGCTCGCGGAGTTAGCTGCTTCTTCGCCAATGGCAGCGAGCATCAAGACATCGACATAGATAGCTGCGCGACCTCGCCTCTGACCCAAATGGTCGTATACATGATGTCATAACTAGACGAGCGGGATCTTTGCTTGGGACGCGTCCAGACTGGAATACAAAGAGAAGCAACCTCCAGGCTATAGCTAAGAGTCTGCCCAAGCCCCCCTCCCTGTTTTTCACCCTCAGCGCAGCTGAACATCAATAAGTGGATCTCTTCAAGCATTTCCCTAATCAAGAGAACTAACCGTCCCTCCCTAGGTAGCGAGAAACCCACTGTGCCGAGAAAAATGATGGGTACTTTGACATTATGTATATCAGTTTCTGTGCACACATTAACATCTGCCATATTTTTGCATAAGTTGTGTTCCGTGACCACCCTTGAACACTCTGAATCCTTCCCACTAGAAAATTACGTCCGTATCGTTGCCCTCGCCCCTAAGTTGCAGAAAGTCTCCGTTTATGGCACAACAGAGATCGTTCACCATAGCTCCACCATCGAGCTTTTATCACTCCTGATACTTAGAAAAGGGTTGTATCCGAGCTTCAAGGCTTACTACCAGGCATGGAAATCGTCATTAGCCTGCTGCCGTGGCACGCAAATTTATGCAAGGTGGCCACGCTGGTCGGTACCTCTTAGTCAAAGCGACCAACGATTCTTGGTTAGTGCGAAACGACCCCGCACGTCCATAATAATTACGATGTAATTTCACTTATGTAATCAATTATCAAGCTTGTGGCTGTTCAATACTGTGGCTGACGTTAGGCCAAACTGCACCATGCGAGGCCGTGACCAGAGCGTATCTATGATAAGATCACACACTGATTTGAGGTGGTTGGAAAGGAACTACATGATCCGGTCATTGTGTCGGAGAATGTTCACTATATGGACGAAACGGGAGTCATGGTAAGCATGCTCGGCTCCCTCAAAGTCCTAGTAGGTAAAGATGACACGCGAACTTAGAGAGGCGCGAGTGTCAAGCGGGAAATGGTGACTGCAATCGAGTGTAGTAGCGGGTTATCTCAACACTCAGTTCTAGAATGTCTGCGGTAGCCTATAAGACTCATGTCTCAAAAATGACGTAATGTTATATGACTTCCATGATCCAAAGCGACTACTACCGGCAAATGAAATCAATCGACTTTCACTGCGCGGGATTATCGACTTCGTACAATCAGCCGCCTCCAACCTCCTCCCGCTCAACTCGATACCTTACTACTTCCAACACCCAGCATTTCTCCCTTCAATCTCCTTGTCTCTGCTCTACTTTACGTTCCTTTCCTTCTCCGGCCAAATGATCACCTTTATCCTCGCCATTGGCTCCACGTCCATTGCTGTGGGTGCCGCCCGCGCGGTTAGCACCATTTTCGAACTCTCCGCAACACAGATCGCTCCCAAAGCACAACAACACATCGGCGCTGTGCGAGGCGGTATCTGGTTTTTGACATGGCAGATGATATGGCTTGCCGGGGGACTGTCCTTGTTCTTTGCCAGTGGTGAAAGCCGCACTGGGAATAACTTCTTCGCAGCGAGCGGGCTCGTCGGCGCCGTCATATTGAGCCGTGTGGGTCTGTGGACTTTTGATTTTTGCGCTCAAAGCATTATACAAGGGGAGGTGAATGAGCAGAGTCGGGGCGCTTTTTCCACCCTATGGGCATCTTTCCAGAACATTTTTGAGCTCCCTTCGTACGTAACAACGATCATCTTTTCGAAGGCAAATCAGTTTCAGTGGCCTGCTATCATCAGCGTCATTGCGGTATACGTCGCTGGAGGAACTTATATGGTATTTGTGAGGAGAAGGAGCGGGCACTTGGTACATATGCCTAGCTGTAATAAGCCGCGGCTGGAAGATTATCGCTAGTAACGAGCGTTGCTATCATCCTACGGGATAACAGCGCAAGGACGGAGCATGAACCGGAGAGTCGCATAGGTGCTGCTGTAGAGCCGTCTCGCTGCCGTAGTGACGGTCGCAAGTCGTTCAGTCGAAGGTATGCGCGAGTGAGTCTCATTTGTGCTGCTGCAGGCTTTCGTCGCTATTGAGAGATCGATCGCAGAGAACATAAGCTCATAGTGTCAAAGTCTTCACACTACTATTGATTCGATTTTTCAGAAGTATTCAGAAGTAATGATAGTCGGAAACGGTGAGCCGACATTCCAATGATACGTGTGACGAATAGAATGCCGGCATAGCAGCCATGCCGTGTAATTGCAACTTTACACTGTCGTCTATTGACCTGTCACAAAAAGCTGTCAGCGGCGCTCGAAAGCGGGAATGCTTTGATGCGCGCGAAAGACTACTCGCTGATAAATGGCAGGAGGTAACTCATTGCTACTTCCCTTCCATTGCGCCGAGAATACGACGAAGACTAACTCTAATTTACAGTAACTGGTCGCGAGGCCTGCGCGAGCCTGCCTCAAGAAAGCTATTCGAACTGGAAAACAGAGCAATGATGTCCTTTTCCTCTTGTAGTAATCTAATCCTCCGCAACCTGCGCTTTAGTACATCTGCGCCACTGGTGCTCTCCATGGCTCTGGCGCTTCGACCATCCGCGCCACTTCTGGCTCTAGCTCTGGCTCTGGCTTACCTGCCTCTAGCGCAGCACTCTTCCGCTTCCGACCACGATTTCCCTTGCCATTTATGACCTCTTTCGCAGCACGCTTTGCTCGTGCCTCCTCGATATCCTCATAGCTCATCACCTTCGCCTTCCCTAGTATTACTGACTTGGTCGATCGGCGAACTTTGGCTTCGTTATTCATTCTGGTCAAGAATTGATTTTGATTATGGAGGAGGGCACGTTCGGCAAAGGATATTTGGGCGGCATTGGCAAGCCTCTGTATATGCCTTTGTAGGCGCTGTATACTCGTCTCATTAAACGTATGAGCATCCTGTTTAATCAGATTATGCAGTGATGTAAGAGCCTCTGCTGACTGGATTTGATGGTAAGAGTAGAATCGAATAATCGGCGTGTGCTAAAGCTGATTTGCCTCCTATAACCTGGCTTCGAGGACGCGTCCTTCGTATAGCCGGACTTCCTAGAAGCGCTCTCTGTTTTAACCAATAGCTCGCAGTACGTCTAGGGACTCCCAGCTCTTTATATATTTGTAGTTTTGGGTTTTCCCCCGTGTATCAATTGTATAGAAAACCCGGCTTTGACCGTTGAAGCTTCGGGCCCGCGATTTTGAGGGGCAAACTTATACCGCGCACTCCGTAGACGTTTCGAACGCCTTGGAGTATGTATAGGACTCATAATGGTGGAGTGGTGGTTGATGGTAGAATAAATGGTAGCATTTATGGGGGGTACCATATAGGGCTGATGGGCAATCAACCATTTCACCCCCTTGCGTGACGGTACTTCTGCTTATCAAGTGCCCTACAGTAAACCCTTTATTCAAGTGCGCGGCTCTATCTAGAGGTAGGTAAGGCTACAAAGCGATTCGGTACCTTTGACGAACGAGCCAAGCTAACCAAAGTAGATTAATCATTTCTCCTACACGGAGTGTCAGGGGTTCAAGGGACTTGGTTTCGCAAGAACGTGGTGTAATTCAAGGAGGAAAGACTGAGGAGAGAAGGCATGCTTCCCTCTTCCTATATGTACATCACTGGTCGCTCTAGCCTCCCACTCTTAGATTCTCCTTCCGCCTTCCCGAACCTTTACCCAACGCTAGTAAGAGTTCAAGTCTCCGAATTCCTGACTCCCACTCCTTTCTGCATTCCTAATCCTTTACTCAACGCTAGTCAGAGTTCCGAGATCTCATAACCAAGTCAATATCTCGGGTTTAACCCGTTACATGGAGTCCCAGGTCAAGCATTGGAGTAGATGACTCCACAAGCGAGAGCAGCAATAAATGCACCGGGGATAGCATGAAATCGTCCAAGTTAACTAGTACCGGCGCGTGAGAGGTATATTCCATCTGTGCCAGCGACGACTATACCGATAATGGCTAGGATGGTAGCCATCTCTATCCATTTATTTTAATATGCGAAGGTTAGGAGGATAACCCCCGTCGCGAGCTAGCGCACTCCCATGAGCGAGACGTACGACATCGTCAAGCTGCGATGATAGTGCAAGATTACTGTCGTCCTAGACGTAACTGCGTCTTCATCGTCGATAAGAGATCCCATAGAATCCGTTAATATTGAACTTAGAGCCAACCCAAAAACCCTTGAGAAACCGATAGGATCTACAATGGCTTATACGCCGGTAGTCATAGCAGATATCGCAAATATTACGCTGACTATCTTGAAGATAGGTAGAAGATAGGCCATGATGGGTTGTTATCGATGGAATCCTTAGGTCTTTAATGTGCAGAGAGTAGTCTTCGCAGATAATTAGAGAGACTTTGTTTCTATAACTAATTAAGAGAGAGAGAGAGAGAGCAAAAATCAGACACGTGACTACTAATAGAAGTTTCTAGAAGAACGCCACAATTCATCTAAGTACGGTATAATATACAATATAATACGAATAGCGTTACTATAATTAAAACGCGATATATTCGCTTGACGTTATTAGTGCCTCCTCTTTGTTTGGATAAACTCGGTACGTAGGTTTCCTTATACTCTGTGTCTTTAAAACTTAGACTTATATTCTTTTCTAATAGTACCTTCGTGTCGTGGCCCCGAAACGAAGAGATAGGCCGATACCTTACCGCTTGAAATTACATTAGTTATAGACTATAGATAAGCTTTCCTAATAGTATATAGTAGAATAAACTATATACTATATTAGGGCGTAGCCGCTCTATTAGTAACGATTTAAAGTCGATAAAAATATAAGTTTAAACGTAAATTTGAATTAAGATTAATAGAAATTTATTATTAACTATCTATAAAACACTTATTATTTTCAACGCTCTATTTTATTCGACTAATTATTAATTATCTATTAACTATAATACTATATTATTTAAAATAGTATTAGAATATAAGTCTTTACTAATACTTTTTCGGTAGAGTATCGGGTAAAAAGGGAAGTAAAAAGGCGGATCTCGAATAAACTACGGATAAAACTTGGATAGAGTATTAATAGAGTATTAATAAAGTATTAATAGAGTATCTAGATTAATAACTATAGAATTATTCCCTAGATTTCCATTTATGATTTTTATACCGGTTTAGGTATTTATAGTATAATTATATATATCTAGGTGTCCTAAGCTACCTACGACCTACTTTATATTATATTAGGAATATAGAAAATACCTAAAAACACGTTATTTAGTAGTAGGGGTTATAATCTCGAAGTTATTTAATCGAATAATAAAGTGTATTTTTATTATCCTAGTAATACCGTAAACCGTTAATCTTAAAAGTATACGCGCCGGGTATTAATAAATAATCGTAGTTATATCTACTTTACCCACCGCTAGTATATTATTCTAATTATTCCTTTATCTAGTAGTCCGAAATCGATTTATTATTCTTAAGTTTTCTAAAAGTATTCCTCCTCCTACGCCTCCGTTTAAATTTACTTCTAGGCTCCCTCTCTACCCCTTCTTATCCTTAAAGTGATTTTTACTATACCCTATTTTCCCGAGATAACCTTACTTTTATAGAATTTATAAGATTTAAGGAAATAATAAAGGTAGGTCTAAACGGGTTAATATAAAAGAATAATTAACGAATAGGATAAAGAGAGAATAATAGAGGCGAGGCGAGAGTTCATAGGTTTTATAATCTACGCTAGTTCTATAATCTACGCTAGTAGTTAACCAAGCTTTTTAGCGCTTTAGGCGCTTTCTATCTATAATATATAATTAAAAATAAACTTTTTTAGCGCTTTAGGCGTTTTCCTTCTATAGTTTATAATTAAATTAAGTTTTTCCAGCGCTTTTAAAAGGCGCGCGATCTATAAAGGAATAAGTATCAACCGGCTATTATTTTCCGAAAGTATTAATTAATTATATCGTATATTAACTACGGCTTAACTATACTTAGATAGATAAAAGTAGCGTAGGGTAATTATTATTCTAAAATACCTAAAGTAATTAACTTATTAATAATATAATTTAGAGCGAGAATTAGGGTTTAGAATATAACGAACTTATATTTAAGGGCTAAAATCTCTTAATTAAAAATATATCCTAGATTACTAAACTCTTTTAGCCAATTTTCTATATCTATAATAACTCGTCTTAGTTAATTATATTATTTACCTTATCTTGGAAATTATAATAACTAGATTTTAAAGTAACTATCTTATTAAATCTTCCGACTATTATTAACGCGAGTTTAGCGGCGGCTTCAGCCCTAAGCTTAGGGTAAATAATATTTAAATTTATATTAAATCTATACTCGCCCTCCTCGACCGGCGTAATTAAATTATACTAGGTATAATTAACTTAATCCGTCTATATATAGTATATAGTCTTAATAGATAATGAAATAGAAAAAGTAGGCGCTAAGCTATAGAAAGTAAATCGCTAAAGAACTATATAAAGACTAGAGAAATAATAGGGAATTTTATCGAAAAAGCTAAAGGCGTAAAGAATAACCGCGAGATAAATAAATATATATAGAGGATTTTAGAAATAATAGAGTACTAGGTATAATTTAGGAGATAAGTATAATATTAAATACCTAGGAAAATATATTATTAATATAATCTCATAAAGTACTAAACTCCGTAATAGTAATACTTATTATCGCTGTCCTCGGCTAGATTTAGAGAAATTACTAAACTCGCTCTTTTACCTAGGTTAGTAACTAACTTATATATTTTATACCCTCCTTATACCCGAATCTTATTATTAGTCTATATTATTATATTTTTAGATAATCCTCTATATATATTAACCAAAGTTATAAAATATATAAAATACGTTAGGCGGTAGAGCTTAAACTCTATATCTTATAAATAGATACTAAATAGTAACTAGGTCGATAATATTACCTCTTTTATAATAAATATACGGAGTTTAAGGGACTTTACTTCGACCTCCTCTTAAAGTATAGTCGATCCGTTAATTCGGGATATCTTTAATAAAGGGATAAGTTAGTTAGGGTCGGTCGCGTTAAAGAAAGAGCCTATTATCTTTAGAGCGCTCGCCACGGACTAGGCTATATACTCGGATAATTATATATATTTATTAATATATATTAGATAATATTGAAGGTTAAAATTTTAATATTTATATTCTACTAGTTATTTATTATAGTATTTCTCGTTTTCGTAGATATATTTTCGAGATTTTCTAGGCGATACTAAAACTGTGAATAACTTCGGAATTAAACGAGGCGCTAGTATTTTCCTCGCCTTAGCTTCCTTAAATGTAAAAATCTAAATTATAAAATCGAACTACGAAGTTTAAATACTCGCCTTTATTCTACCTTATTTTATTTATCTATAATATAGAATTAATAAGTTTCTTAGTAATATTAAAGGTACGATTTAAATTTCATATTTATAAAAGTTATTATTAGTATAGCCGCGTAATAAGTCCTTAGCCTAATTATTATTAATATCTACTATCTCTCTAACCTCGAAAGAAAGAAAACGTAGTTATAGCTTCTTTATATAAATTAGATATTATAATTCTAATAAAGTAATAGAGTATATCCGCCCCGTCGAAGACTATTTAAAATATCATTTAATTTTTTGGCTTAATAAATATATATAATATAGAGTTTCTCATTTCTAATTCCGGGTAGCCCGACGATGACTTTAGAGTCCGAGAGTTTTATATAAAGAGTATCTAAGATAGGATCTAATTTAGGAGTACTAAATTACTCTACTAGATATATATAAGCGAAGAGCCTTAGTCGACCCCTAGATAATTTATATAAGAATACTCTATCGAGACGTATAATCTAGTTATCTTTAATTAAAATAAAGTCTCTTATTTTAAAGATAATACGGTACTCTAAATATCTATATTTCTATATATTAATAATGAATTCATAAGTAATTTAGTTCGCCGGGAAAATCCGAAGTTATAATTTATAATCTCTAAAGATATATAATAGAGCGTATTAACCTATCGGTGAATATAAGCTTTTAGTACTACTATAGTCTATACGTCTTTAGAAATATAATATTGGCCTTATTATAATCGACTTTATATACCTCCTATAGTATTATCGAGAATACTTCGTAAAGAGAGAGACGGTTAGGCTATAACGGCTATTTCTATCTAGATACCCAAACTCTTTATAAATAATTAATAATAACTAGATTATTATAATCGTGGTCCGATAGTACTATAAGCCTTAAAGTATTATCCTCACCTTAGTTTTATTTAAAGAAAGGTAGTAAAGTATCGAGTAAAGATAAATAACGGGCGTAGATATTCTATAAATTTAATATTAATCGCTTCTTACTATGTTTAAACGAACCTATTAATATAAAGCGAATAATTTAATAAATTAATTCTTTAGTAAATAAAGTCTTAGTAATATCTCTAAAGTTTATATATATTATATCTACCTTAAAACCCCTAATACTTAAAATTAGTAAATAAGAAAATTATATATTATAATTTAAATAAAGTAAGAGATTAATTTATATTTATCTTCGCCGCTAAAAGTTATAATATTATTAGGTATTACGTACTTCTTTACTACCTCTACGTAATATAAATTTATATATATATTCGGCCTAGCCTATATATTTCGGTAGAAGATAACGATTTTAATTAGATTTCTCTTTATCGTAAATTACTCGCCTAAAATACCGAGTTTTTAATTATTTAAGTCGTAGTTAACTGGGTCTTCGAAATTACTAGCGCTTTCCTACCCGGTATCGAATCTATATATAGGTATTATCTCTTTTAAAGATATTAATATACCGCCTTTCTTAAACTCGGAGGTCGACGAGATATATATATATTCGTAGAGTCTTTAAAACGATTTTCGTAAGGTTATTATAATAATATTTAAGTTATTATAGTTTACCTATAATATTATTTAGGTTAAGATAACTATATTACTAGTCGCTATTATCGCGAAAGTTTAGACGATTAAGTCTACCGTATCTAACTTCGTTCGCGGAGACTAAATCGTCTTTACCGCTTTTAAGTAATAGGGTTTAATCTATTATAGTTCTAACTAAATCCTAAATAGTAGGGGGTAAATAATCGATAACCGAGTGTATTCTTATATACGTAGGTAAATAAGATAAGTAGCGGGTAATTAAATATACCCTTAGTTAGATAAGAATAGAAAGTTACGAAGTTCTACGGAGTAGGCCTCGAGGCCTTATTTAATTAAGACCGCGTTAATAAGGACTTCCTAGACTTATTTAGCGATGCCTATTAATTTAGAATATACTATATTTAATAATCGAGATCGAATAATATCTAATGCGGGGGTAATATTAATAAGTAGTATTTATTCTCATAGTATTCCTAGTACTTAGAAAGTTTTATCGCTCTTTTCCGCCGCCTTATATCTATTCCTTTCTTCTAATACTCGGTAATAATATTAGTTATTAATTTTAATATCGAACGTTAGATTAACTCTTTAACTTACTAGTATTAAATATTTACTATATCTATAATCGGCCTTAATGATTATTATATCGGTATTTTTTAGCTACTACGTCATGTCCCCTATAAATACTAAAATATATATATAGATTAAGGTCTCTACGCTATTAATATTCATCGTAATTCTATTATCTAATTAACGTAGGCTCGGCTCTAGTACTTATATAATATCCGAGAATACCGCTCCGTAGAGACCTAGCGCGAGAGGGAAGATATTTACCTGTTTTTTATACTCCCACTATATTATTCCCGCTAGTATTTAATAGAAGCCGAGGATAGCGCGGTATATATTCCTATATAAACTAAATTTATCGATGAATATAAAGAGAGGTAAAGAGATATAAGTCGATTTAACGAAACTAAATAGGCGGGACCGACTATAGTAGCGTAGTTCGAGCTCGCCGCGGTTAGGATATAATAACTATAAAGGGTAAATTATTTCTATATCGATATCGATAATATTACGAACTATAAAGTTTAAAATATATACGGCGGGGTATTTATTAAGGGAGACCGATATACCTTTATACCGATAATCGTAGTATATATCCGGCTCTAATAAAACGATATTATCCTCGGTAACCTAATTGAATTCTTAAAGCGAGAGGAATACTTCTTTAGATATTAATTAACGTAATATTAAAAAGTCTAATTATTCTAGATTAATCCTAGCTAGGGTATAGAAATAATTAATCTTAAATATTATAATACTTTTAATATCGCTTCGAAAATCTTTCCCTACTACGGTTACTCTATTAAAATAATAGTTTACTTTATTATTTATATACGTATATATTAAGTCTCTATATATATAGAAGACCGTATCTAATAAAAAAATAATAGTTTTATTATCTCGTATCTTATTATACTCGCTTAAATATATTTTAATCGAAGACGCTTACGCTTTAGAGTAATATAACTCCGTAGGCTTATCTACCTAATATATTATATTAATATATATTTTCGACCTAATAGAAGAAGAGGTAAGAATTATCTTAAATAACTTTAACGGATCGAAGAAAATTATATTCTTTATTACGGTCTTTAGCGTCTTTTTTTTACCCTTCTTTTTTATCCTCGCCTCTATTATAGCTAATTTCATCGGGTTTACCGTAATCTCTTATTTCCTTAACTTTAGAAGTAGTAGCTACTCTCTTACGTATTTCTTAATAATCGCGATAGATCTAGGTAGGTACTTAAGGGTTTAGATAAATTCGAGAAATAAAAATATCTTAAAGAGACTCTAATAATAGTGGCGCGAGAGGCCTATTATTTAATACTATAAACTAAAGATTATAATAAAATTATCTAGCTTAATTTAAGCTCTTTCGTTTAAAATCTTTTTAAATAGGTCGGTAACTAACGCGCGATATAATAACGGGGGTATCGTAGTATTTAGCGGAGTCTTATCTTAGAGGAGCTCTATCTTATTAAAGTCATTAATAAATTCTTATTTAGGTAGCGCTATATTTATTAAGGCGTCTATAATAGCGCTCTATAACTACGAAAATATATATTAAAGTTCTGAAAATCTATTATTATTATTATCCGATTTTATATAAACTTCTCTATTAAATACTAAGTTAATAAAATTATTAGGCGCTATATTTTGAATCGTAGCGAGTAAATTATTAATTATATTAATTACGCTCTAGTATAAAAAAATTAGTTATATCCTAATATATATATTTACCGTCGTCTCGCTATTAATAACCGTATCTAGGATATTTAGATATTCAAATATATTATCGCTCTCTAGAAATAATAATAGTTCCGACTTATTAACTAGTACCTACTCAGGCTTAAAACTAACCTTTATATTTATGAATCTCGGCCGTTTTAATATAGGCGGCCCCCTTATTACGGGTATTCGGCCTCGACGCTATATTGGATCTATATTACTTTTTTATATATGGCGAGCGAGGGCTATAAGGCGTATATTACCCGATATCGTAAATCTATAACCGGTATAAAATTAGTATAACTATATAATGACGTAATAAAGGAATAAGGTATTTATTTAGGAAGACTTCGAGGCTATAGGAAAACTAAAGAGGATTTTAAAACGGCGATAATATAATAGGAGATTAAAGAAAGACGCGGGAAGTACTAAAAATAGGCGCCTTAATATAGATATTTTTAGAGATAATAAAATAATAAATAATATATTTAAGTAATTATATAAGGTAGTTAGTTAAATTAATAACTTATTATAACCTAGAAGAAAAGTTTTAACTAATATTTATTATCGCGATACTTCGTTAACTCGGAGAAACTACTAATTTAAACCCTCCCTTCTATATTACTTATTCCTTATATAAATTATATATAGCTTTTACTTCTACCCGTAGTACCGTAGTTCCCGATAATCCCTTATATTAAGGCACCTTATCTATATAATAAACCTAGGTACTTATTATTATAAACTTAATATCCACGACCCTCTAGTTAACCTCCTAATATAGTTTATTACTTTAACTATAATGGGTTTACGGGATTTAAAGTATAACCCTCCTCTTTACTTCGATTATATAATTAACTCGCTACCGCTAGTAATTTAGGATAATAATAAGGGTCGGGAAGGGAGATAATCGCTAATATATAAATTAGGGCCTTCTCTATTAATAACGTCTTTAGCTTAGAACTTCATACCTATTTATTAATAAATATTAAATAATATTAAAGGTCAAAGTACTAGCGGTTTTAACTACTATATATCTTACGTTATAATTTCGAGATATTTAAAATATATTTATCTCTACTCTCTTTTATATACCTAAGGTATTTTATATTAATATAGAAGAATTTCGGCGCGCTAGATAACTCCTATAAATAGAATTCCTCGCTTCTCTAAACTATTATTATTTATTCTAGACCTACTATTACCCGTTCTACCCTTTCTTCTTATTCTTAACCTTTTATATATATTTAAAGTAAACTAGAAAATATAGCCTAAGATATAGTAAATTAATTACTATCGTAATTTAGGTAATAGGATACCTAGCCCTTAACTACTCCTATTTAAGGTAGTAAACGTAAAGTATTATTATTATAATTATAGTAGAAAGTTAAGAAAGTTAAAGCCTCGAAATTAAAAAAGAAGACTAAAAAAGGGAAGGGAAAGGAACTAAAATTAAATAACTACCGAATAATAGACTCGTTTATTCTACTTCTAGGTTTAATACTAATTAATTTAAAATAACGGAACTCTATTAAATAAGTCGTAGTAGCCGGATAGAGACCTTTAAATTATCGTTAATTAAGATAATCGAAGATTAGGAGAAGAGCTAGCGAGATAAAAAAAACTAAAGAGATATAATAATAATAACGAGTTTATACTACTACCGTCCCTATCTTTAATAGGATCTAACGAGGAATGAATAAACCCCGATATTATATCGAAATTTAAAGATCTACTCTATATCTTATATATATATTACCTCCGGTAGTTTAATTTCGAGGAGTATAAACCTTTAATTAGGAAAATCTTTCCCTACGAAGATAGATCGTTATTAATATTTAGAGAAATACGGCGGCGGATAGGATATTATAGGACGAACTAGAAAATAAAAGTTATCGCTAATATAAAGGTATAACTACTTTTACTTTTATCGAATATTTCTATTTATATTTTATTTAGTTTAAAATCGAATAGTTCTTTAAAAAAGATACTACCGGCTAGTTAAAAACCGAGACGAATATACCGCGACTCGCTAAGTTATTTATAAAGCTCTATTTATTATCCTTATTCCGATAAGTAATAGAGTTCGCGAATAAAGCTATAGATATCGTTAAGACTAAACGAATTAAAAAGTAGTAACGATATTTCTTTAAATATAGGTAGCTTAACGTATTATTACTTTACTATATTAATATTAATTACTTTTACTAGGTATCTAGTTAATCCTCGCCGCTAAGATCAAGTTTTAAATAAATTAATATAACGATAATACTACCCTCAAGGTCTCCGCGTATAATCGCGATAATATTCTATAATAGTTTAATCGTATAGCGATTTCTCAGAAATACGAGAAGGTATAGATTAAGGATTTAGTCTTAGTCGAGTCTTATATTCGAAGACCTTCGCGCCGAACTAAACTAATACTTAACCTTAATAAAGACGAGAATTATATCTACTACGGTAGAACGCCAGTTAATAGTAGCGACGAGGAATTATTAATATTTATTAAGGATAAAGATAAGGATAAAGATAACTCCTTATTATTACTAAAGCGTTTATTAAGTAAAGTATAATACTTAGCTTTACTCGCGCTATAAGATATCTAGTCTATATATTTACTCTATATTTCCTTATTTATTATTATTATATATCTCTAGACGATACCTTCCTTAAAGATCTAATACTCGATATACTCTTTAGCGGAGAATATCACGATAATTTACTATTTAAAATATATTTAGCTAGGCTTTAAGTTAGCTCTTATACTTAAAGTCGATACTATACTTTTAATAATACCCTATCTAGCGGACTATTTCTATATATATTACTATATAAATAAGATACCCTATCTAGTAAAAATCTACTATAATCTACTCGAGAATAGAGATAATTTCGTCTACTCCGCTCTCTTTAATAACGTTATCGTCTATTATTAATTACTCTCTAGGCCGATATATATAGTATCTTCTAATATATTTATCGCAGGTTTCCTCGTTAAAAGTCAGAGATACTAGATAAATAATAATTAATATAAAATAGAGTTATAAGGAATTAAGTTTTTTTAATTAAAATATCTACCGCCCCTCGAGCACCGACGAGATAAAGAGTTTAAGATTTCTACTTTTCGCCTCTATTATCTACTACTATCATTATACCTCGCGAGAATCGACGGTAATATTTAATTAGTATAAGTAAATAAAATCTATTCGCTATTAATTAGAAATAATTACTCTCGTTAGTACTATTAAGCCCCTGAATTCCTTAAAGTGTACCTACTAAAAATAATCGTTAGTAGTATCAACTCGAAAGATTAATTATAATTTTACTTTTATTATATTATCGACCTTCGATTTATACGCTCTAAAGAAGTTTAATTTATACCGAGTTATACTATATCGGCAAGTCCGGAAACCCCGATTTTTGCGCATTTTATACCGAAATTGTATAAAATACTAGAAATACGTATCTACTCATGTCCCGTATTCTAAGTATATTATATAACCAAAATATAATTATATAGTTGATTTTAGTATATTTAGTACCTAAAATATACTTATATAACTGATTCTAGTATAATTAATACTCAACGGGCAAATAATAATAAATGGATAATCCTTAATATTATTCTATAGTGCTTTAAATATACCATTTATACTTTAGGTAATAATAGTATCATTATTATAATCATTACCGTTAGCGTCTTTAATATCGTTATCGCATTTAGATCTTTATATATATATTAATTAATTAATATATATTCTACTTTATTTATTTATTATATTATAGGGGAGTTATAGATATCCTAAAATCCGTTTATTAAGAAACCGTTACTATTTGTTCTCGTAAGTTAATTTATACCTAGATCTGGCCTAGATCTAGTCTAGATATAGGTTAAATCTAGGCTAAATCTAGGCCGCCATTATCTTTAATTATAAAAATAGTCTACTATATATATAATCTATCTTTTATTCATCGTCCGGGTTATTAACCTAGGTAGTTTATATTAAAATAATATACCTCTCCTTCCTCGCAGTCTCGAGTACTATATTTTATATACGCGTATCGTCTACTATATAATCTTGACCCCGTTCTTTCTATTATATCGTTTTCTCTTCTTTTTTCTTAAGCTTTAACCTCTTTCGGAAGCCTTCGTATATAATAAAGAGCTTAAACGTATATAGTATAAACTCGGTAGGATCCTTATTAATATTAAAGGAATTAATCTATTCGTTAGGTTTAATATCTTTAAGTTTTTATATAATAAAGACCGGTAGTTATTATTTAATATATAGTATTAGTATATATCTATAATAAGTATAATATTATAATATTATATTATTTCGTGATTTATAAGGCTCTCTACGCTATGTATATTACTACCCCGGTTTTCTACCGATCTATTAAATAAAGCTACTCGAGTATCCGCCTAGATAGTTATATTAGTATTCGAGGATTAATAATAAACTATATAAAGACTCTACCTCCTCTTATACCTCGTTAAATACTATCTAATAAGTTAGAGTTCTTATTAATACCTCGTCCGCTAATTTAGCTTTATTAGAATAAGAGAAATATTTACCCTTATAAAGATAAATAACTCGTTTTTCCGAGATCTACTAGTACTCCTTTCTTTCGTATTATCTCTTTTTATAGTATTTATCTCGTCCTCCCGTATATTATATTATCGAGGAGCCGGCGAATTTATAATAGTCTTATTAATAATTAGGAGATAATTAAATATAATACGGAAACCTTTATAACCGACTAAATTATCGATTCTATCTTTCTATCTATAGACGAAATCGTTTATATTATCCACCGGTATTTCTTCTTTTCTTATTTCTTAGTTAATCCTACTCGATAGGGCCTCTACTGTTATATTTTATTATATAAATATTTATTCCTCCTACGTCTCCCCTATTTAAGTCTATAACTTTATATTACTTTATATTAATATTAAGAGATATAAAGAAAAGGGTCGAGTTTAATTTACTTTTAATATATTTACCTTCGAATTTAATCCGTATTTACTTCCTTATTTCATATTCTTTAATAATATAGTGAATTATAACGTAGATTATAATTATTATAGTTCCCGTTAAGGGCCTAAATATATATTTAATATTATTATGAGTTCCTAGTTAACCTAGGTCCGATTAAAAGAATAATAAGATTATAACTTTTACTACTAGATCTCTAAGGAAGCGGTAAAGTAGTTTAGGTTTATTAATAATTAATATTAAATCTTAATAAGGAAATATTAAGACTTATATCGTTATTATAATTATATATTCATCTTCTATTCTTTATTTTAGTAGTAATTATCTCTTTAATATTTCGTCTTATTATAGAAAAGATATAATATACCGCTACGACCTATCGAACTTTTATTATTATTAGGGCGCGGTAATTATCGATATAATTAAATAATTAATTTCGATTAATATATCTTTAGTTTAAACCTAGTAGATTAATACCTCTCGGGCCTCCGTTAGATTTAGAGTTTTTTTTACTACCTTATCCTTTAACCCGAGGGCTTTATTATATTTATTAATAATATTCCGTTAGAGTTTCTAGATTAAAGCGCTAACTTCGCTTTTTTTATTAAAGTTTATTTATAGGCTATATCCCGAGTCTTTATATCCCGTAACGAGGGTTATTAATATTACCTATCTTATATACTAGAGAACGACCTCGTGGCCTTAAATATATAATACCGATTTAATACGACGTCCTACGCCCGCCTATAGTAGTAACGACTCGTTTCTTAACTATAACGCGTCGTAATTACGGTAGCGTTTCGTTAAAGGTTTATATAACGTGTTACTAGAAAACCTCGTATCTTTTAATTTATATATATAAGAGTTAGGGTAAGATAAAGACGAGGATATACGACGGCCGATAAACGATAAGAATTATAGAAAGGTTAGTTATATTACTAACTCCTATATGAAATATATATATATATATATGGCGTGGCCCTGCCTGATCCGTTTAACCGAGATACGTCGTCCGTTTTCCGTCGCTTCGGGGCAGGAAGCCTGATATTATTATCGTCGGCCTCGGTATCGACCTTCTTACCTCCGTATATATTTTCTTCGTTTTTATCGATAGTTAATATCAGCTAATATATACTAGAAGGATTTATAATTAACGTATTCTTAATACGTGCCATTACTCGTATATCGGAATAGGTAAATTATTTATGGCCGAGATTTATTCTAGGAGTATTAATATAGTTTATTATTAAAATTAGTCTTTAGTTTTATCGAAGGAGTTATTATTATGAATTCTTTAACTAGTTAAGGCCGTATTATAATACGTAGGAGGTATAATTTAGTTTAATTTTACCGTTTAGTATACTACTACGTCGTATATATATAGACTCAGATATTATTCGGTAATATAGAGTATATTAACTAATCGAGATATAGAATAGGTTTATTTTAATATATAGGAAAGAGGGTGGAACTATATATACGATAATAATAAATAAATACGCGTCGGATTAGCCTTAGCCTAGATCTAGGCTAGGTTTAGACTAGATCTAGCCTAAATCTAGGCTAAGGTTAATCCGAATACCGAATTCGGGTTATATAATACTATAAATTATAAGAGTATAAGGGCGTTATAAATACGATTAGAAGCGGCGGCCGTCTATTAAGACGAGTTTAGTAGAGGGTAGACCGAGATAGATCCTATAAAAAATAAATTATAATATCTTTATTTATAAATTAAGTACTTTTATTTTTACTAGCGAAATATATACCGAAGGAGCGCTAGATAATAAGGGTTAATTTAGGAGTCTACTTCTTTTCTTATTTAATTCTATAAGAGTAGTATCTTAAGAATTTTTATTTAATAAATCTCCTACTTAGTTTAGACCCTCTAATTCTCTTCCTATTAATTATTATTAATCGAGTTCATACCTTAATTATAATTTATCTCTATATTATACCCGTTGCTCTCGTTATTATTATTAACCGTTATACGGTTATAGTACTACTATTAAGTAAGAGCCCGGGGTATACGTATTATTAGGCGGTATAATAAATATATTATCGCGGACGGTGATTTTTTATGAATATATAGTTATTATATTTATTTTATAAATTAATCTACTACCTTAATACCTTTCGTTATAAAGTTAGGATTATAAATAGTATTATATTAGTCCTAGTCGATAAAATTATTTATATAATAGTATCCTTCTCGTTTAATAGGTACTATATACGTACTCCGGATAATATCCTATATTTCGAAGAGGCGATAATCGTATAGTTCTCGGGGTCTTTTCGTTCTACTAGTTAAAATATACTTTATTTCGAATATCCTATACATATCGTCGACTCTCCCGTTATTCTTTAATTAATATAGAGTAATTAACGCGCTAGTATATACCCTATATTTACCCTTATCGTTTAGTTATTCGTGGTTATAAATATTAATAATTAACTCGAGCTGGCCGATTACTATATAAAGGGCCTCCTACTCGGTCTCGCCTTAACTTTATAAACGAGTCGCTTTATTATTAATCTAGATATAATTATTACGAGGCTTATTAATAGAACGAAAGTTAAGGGTATAATAGATTAATCTCTTTATAAACCGCCCTAAATTCTGGCTCTCCTTATTATTACGAACCTAATATATTAATAATCGATATATAAAAATATATATATCTCCCGCCTAATTAGGATCCGTCTCCCGTCTCCGCTAATCTTTAATAGAGCCCGGATTTTTATTTTATTTCTTACGGCTCTCCCGTATAAATACCGCTATAGCGTCGATAAGATCTTTAGTATTAAAGTAAGAAGCCCTCGCTACCGTAGTTATTAAACGATAATAATTAGTATCTAGTACCTATATACCGTAGTATAACGGCGTATCCTTATTAGGAATAAATATATATTTATTTAAATCTAATTTCTCTCGATACGGCCGGGTATTCTATTATTTTATTTTATTATTAAAAATAACGGTAGGTTTAACGGAAAGTATTATTATAACTTCCTATATAACTCTTATATTATAGTATATAATATTATACCGTAGTAATTACGTCTCGAATTTATTAGTTTTATTTATCTATAAAAAAGGTTCTTTAAGGAGAAACCTATAAACCGTCTCTTTATAGTAAATATCGAAGTTCTAGGCACTTTTATATCTTCGAATATATTTAACGTAATACGTTATCGCGTATAATTTTAATATATTAAAATACCGATCGGTAGGGTCTTTTAAGTTTAGGTCCGAATTATTACTCGGCCGGTATTTACGGAAAACTACCTTTAACTTATAAATACGATAGAGCGCGTATTATATATATTATAAAGTATCGCCGTTATAAAACGTATATTAGGTAAATATAATAAAGTTAAATATAGCCCGTATATAATATAGGGTAGCCGGTACGCGCTTAATAAATAAAGGGGTAACGACGGTTATTAATTATTATAATATCGTTTTTTATTCGTTACCACTCTACTATTTTATTTTATTAAAGTTTTTAAATAATTTTAACCCTACGAAACCTAGTACCTAGTGAAAACGATAATCTAATTTAATCTTTATTATTAATTATTTTAAAGATTTCTTCGGCCTAGCTACCCCTTTCTTTATTTATTTAGTAGTTATAGGAACCACGTAGTCTTTAATTAAATCCCGAATTTAGTTAATTAATCTTATAATAATTCCTTTTAAAAGCTAGTATAATATATCGATAATAAGAATAATATAGATATTAACTAAATAATAACGCTAGGCGAAATTTTTAACGTCGTAGATAACTATTAAATCTTTAGCGAGGTCGGGATCTCTCCTTTATACCTTTATCCTTCGATATATATATTCGTAGGTCCGCGGCTCCTATGTCCTAGTTAACTCCCCTCGTTTATTAGGCGGGACTAAATATATTAGATACTAACGATTTTATTTTATCTTTATTATTAAGATTTACTCTAGGTAGTCGGCTATAAACGATATAATTATTAGATAGTATTTTCGGGGTTAATTATCCGTGTATATAATATCGATCCCTTATATTACTAGGTCTTTAATTACTTTAGTTACTTTAATATATTATTTGAATAAATAATAACGGTTATATATACGCTAGAGTATACGCCTTAGCGCGAGATAATAGATATCTAATTATATATAATTACCGAATTCCTTTTCGTTCTTAATACGAGGGATTAAACCTAGGAGAATTAGGCTAGGTCGCTTTTAGGCCTTATATATCGTATAGTCGAGGTTCTCGATAATTATATATACTAGCTAGAGGGAAAGGTCGCTATAATATTAAATTATTACTATCTCGTCGGACGATAATATAAGAGGGATAATAGTACCTCTAATAGGGATTTATAGTTATATTTCCTATTATTAGATATTAGTATATATTTTATTAACTACCCTATTATTACTATCGTTCGTGATTTTTATAAATATATATACTAGATTATCTTTAAACGGTTTATAGCCGAGGAAAAAACGGATAACTTTAATAATATTACGGTAATATAATTTGAAATATAAATTATTAAAATAGTTAATCTCGTTAGGTACGCGGAGATCATCGATTATCTAGCCATTATTATATATACCTTATTAAATATCATATTCTACCAGTTACCGATATTATTCTATATTACGGAAAATCACCTCCTCCTTCTAATTTACCTTAATTTCTATAGATTTAAGGTATACGTTAATACTCGTTTTAATTATATAGTATTCGGAAAATAAGTAAATAATAGTCTAACTAACTTTATTACCGAACGGGTAGTATATATCTTTTATTATTATTAACTATAGTGTATTTCGTCGACGTTTTTAGTATTACGCGCGATCTAGTTTTATATACGTTATTATAATAGAGCCGGCGTCTCGCCCTATAAAGTCGGTGAAAGATTTTATATAAAGAGAATTAGATATAGATAGAAGGCTTCTAAAGGAGATAAATAATATAATCGCGGAGGAAGATATTATAACCGGTTCTAGTACGTTTATCGAAGTAGACGAGGGCCTAGATAGATTATTAATATACTCGTATAAACTCCTAGGTAATAATATCTTTATTATTATCTTTATTAATCCCTAGATACTTAAAAGGCGGTCTATTTATATTATAATAAATAGTATAGAATTTTATTAGTTAATCCGTATTTAATTTATTACCGCTAGGCGCGGGTAGCTCCTAGAATTAAAAGATTTCGTATTAAGCGAATATAAAGCCCGTTTAATTCTTAATAGAGTTAAAGATATTTACTAGTTTCCTATATTTAGACTAAGGCCCTTTATATATATTTAAGTATCGTAATAGGCCCGAGTAATTCTTCGCTTAAAAGAAGTTATATTAACTGTACTATAGTCGTTTTATTACGTACTTCGCGTTATCTAGTATTAAAAGTAGAAAGCTTAAAAAAAGAATATTTATTAAAAACGCGGTTTTATATATTTATAAATAAAGTTATTATTTTAAACTCGGACGCGTTTAGGTTAAGTTATTAAAGTTTACCTAGATCTAGGTTAGATCTAGGCTAGATCTAGACTAGATCTTAGTAAACCTTAACCTTAAACCACTTAAATAGGAAATTAATATTAAAATTAATATTTTATAAATATTAACGTTCTTTACCCCGTAGGTTTATAGTACTAACTCCTACTTAACTAAGATAGTTACGCTAGCGATAGTATTCGGGCTATAAACTCGATATATATTATAATAAGATTATTTAATTTGAATAGACGGTATTAAAAGATTTTACTATAATAGATTCATATATAATTTTAATAGTTCTAATATAAGTAATATTCGTTCTACGGGTAGAAAGGGCTAGGGAAATATATATAACCGACGCTAAAGATAATAATTAAATATATTATTAATTTTAGCGTGAAATTATAAACGGTATAGAATATTAATATTCGAAATATTTATTTTGAAATGATTTTCACGGAATTTAAATTATTAAAAACGATATTCGTGGATTTAATAATACGAAGGTATATATATCTCTTAAAACTCGACTGGATTAAAGACCTTATTATATAGATATTATATTATCTAATATTAATCTCTTCTAGTACTCTTTTACTTCTCTTTTATTAAATAATATATAAATATTACTTTTTAAAGTAGAGCCTTAAATAGGCCGGGTAAATCTCGGATAATTTAATATTCGCGTGGCCTTATACTAGGAGACGAAATCTCGGGTATTATACCCGTAAAAACTAACGCCCGAGCTCTTAACTTATACGTTTTAACTAGATCTAGGCCTAGATTTAGGTATATTTACTATCTAATCTATTATACTTTACTAGAATTAATTATTATAGTTATTATATATACTATTATACTCTTCTAGCTATATAATCATTATTAAATCCATCTACTTATTACCGTTATAGTACTATAATAACCTCTTTTATTATTTAACTACAACGGAAAGCTATCTAAAGATAACTAGACTATTATGTATATAAAAGGCGCATATACGCCGATTTATTATTATATTATTAATACCGTATTTTAATAAGCTAAAGAGCTCGTGGAGTAGTATTACTTTATAAATAATATATTTAAGAATTAACCGAACCTTAAAATCGCGCTTAAAGATAAGAGAGTCCGGTAGGGTTAATATTTAATAATTAAATTTAGCGACCAAATCTAAGTCTAAGGCTATATAGATTTCGGCGAAAAAATATATATCGGTATTATTATTTACTAGGGAAGCTCTAATAAGCCGTTAAAAATTAAATATAAATTTAATAATATACCGCCTCCGGATTTCTAAAGTTAAGTGGTAGTAGTAGCTAGTTCGAGTAATCTTCGTATTAAATAGGAACCGAGAATTATTCTTAATCCTCTTTTACTTCGCTCGTTTAAAGACTTCGAGATCGACTATATATTAAATTAATATACGCTAGGGAAGTTCGTATATAAGACCCGGTTTTTTAAAATCTCCTTATATCCATTATTTAAAGAATTTAATATAGTTTATTTACGATTCTTACTACTTTAGGATTATTTAATATCTCGCGACCTAATAATAGACCCGAGCTTCGATTACCTTACTTATTATACTATAAAGGGGTATTATATTAATATCTTAAAAAATAATAACTTATTGAGTATTATTTAGTATTTCCTAGATAAAGGTATAAACTCGATAAAAATCGAGGTTATAATAAACGATAACTTTAATTAATTATATCCCTTATCCTTTAATATTTAATCTAATTTAAGAGATAAATTTATCTTTTATTAAAATCTTAAATTTATTCTTTTCCTCCTCCGTTCTTCCCTCTTTTAGGTACTTAATATATTATAAATAAAAACCTATTATCGCGCCCGAAGGAGCTCGAAAAAAAGGAGCTATTATAAAAATTAATATCGAAAGTATATTCGTATCTACCTACTATTTCCCGTTTTCTTTATTTCGAGATTAACCTCTTTTCTTTATAGCTTTAAAATATCGCCCTTTTTTTAATATCTTTTATTAAGACTTAATTTATTTACCGATAATAAAAAAGTTAAAGAGCCGGACGAAGCTCTTAAGTTCTAATAATAATAAAGACGATTTATTACTACTATTATAGAAATAACCTCCGAAGAAACTTTTATTTAAAAAGCCTCGCGAATCCCCCGAGCCTTTAAAGGAGTCCTCCGAGTAATTAAACTAAAAGGATAAATTCGTATTTAAAGAATCCTCCGAACTAGTTATTAGTAATAATAAAGATAATAACGGGGTTAAAGAAGAGAAGGTAGAGTTAACTATAATATATAAATAACGGTTAGTCGATATCTCCTCTAATAGTATTATATTTACTAACTATCTTCCTAACTTTAAAAAACTTAATAATAATTATTTATACGAATATATTTACGATAGTATATAAAAACGCGCTATTATATTCGCGAAAATCGCCTACCCTAATAATTCTCGCGGTGATAGTATAATAACGATTCCTAGAATACTGAAGTCAAGTTATTACTAGTAGTAACTCTATATATTTATAGTTATATTAAATAATAAAGAAGATTTAGGATACTATAATATTCGTCTAGAGTATATAAATAAATATAGAAAATATAAAGTTTATAATTTTATCTATTAAGCTCCCTAATTAATTCTAATTATATAAAGACCTATGAAGTTATAGGCGCTATTATATTCTATCGCTATTTATACCGGAAATAGGTAGAGATCTAACGTAAATAAAAGGAGTAGCTAGTAAAGCCTTAATACTACTATAAAAATACTCCTACGGGCTCTAAATATCCTACGAATCGATGATTTTATAAATATTTATATTCACCGGGCTTAGAGGCTATTTATATTATATTAATTAACGAGTTTAAACTATTCCTTATCTCACCGCCCGATCTCGGTATTTAGGCTAGTGAATTAAAATCGGTAATCGACTTTAAAGACCTAGAGATATAGCTCGTAGTTATTAATATAATAATAAAAATACGGCTATATTATAAATAAAAGGGCGACGAAGAATTTAGCGACGGTATATAATAAAAAGAACTTTAAGGTAATATAATTTAAAAGTAAAAAAGTATTAACCCTATATAATATAATTCCCCGAGCGTAATAAATATATCGCTATATATAGTTATTATATAGTAGATATAGTTAACCTTTAATAAAGTCTTTAATAAAGAATATAAATATCCCTATATAAAGTAAATGAAAAAAGAGACTAAAGAGGAAGTAATCTATTATTTCTAGTACGGCTTCGTGATCGTAGGCGAATATAATAGGGTAAGAAATTTAGGTAAAGATTTATATTATCCTCTTTAAAAAATAAAGAAGACTCGCCTTAAATATAACTTTTATTTTATAACTATATTTAGAACGATTATTAATTAAAACCTAAAGGATATTATAGCCCCTCGGACTACTATAGAAGATATTTACTAGAATAATTATTAATTCGGTTATTAACGCTTCGGACTTATTAACCTAGAAAAGTCTACGAGTACTACTACCCGATATATAAGAAAACTAGGGTATAGGAGAGATTTATTAAGGTAATAAATATCCTCGCTAATATACTCCTTTATACCTCGATACTACGATATAAAAAGAGTAATTAAATTA
>JAABUW010000341.1_pt1 | contig 95455 bp, 102 predicted proteins | sample 5560081 | NCBI WGS metagenome assembly JAABUW01 (sample SAMN10711882, study PRJNA513363) | rock metagenome | isolation source: Antarctica rocks | place: Antarctica: Victoria Land, Knobhead sud
GTTTTGTACATCTTCGGACCGCATCAGCCGCTACCTCAAGATATCGAGGAAACCTGCTCCAATTATAGCGAAAAAAGCCCGCCAGATCGACACCAGCGGCATTGCTTTTTCCGCAACCTGTTAGGCGCGGTCGACGCGGTCGGCAGGTTGAGAACCACAATCCGACCATCCTGCCGTACATCACGATCGACCAGATGAAAGACTTCTGGTCCGCGCTCATGCTGGGCGACTTCAACGAGTTCGGCATACTGCTCGACTCCGCCACGAGCATCCTCGCGGTAGGTGTTCCCGACAGCTAAAGCGACGAAATTGAAGGTTACGTGCCAAACTGGTGTCGGCTACTGGAGCACGATCGAGGCGAGCGTGACGTTGCGCGCCGACGCGCTCTGCGACGCGTCGTCCGTGCCGCGAAGCGCATGCGGCACATCGAGTACTTCCACGACCACATCCGCATCGAGCTGATTTGCGGATTCCCGACGTGGGAAGCGGTGTGGGGCACGAAGCTGTTCCCAGGGCTGCTCGACGTCTATCTCGGGAAGACGGGCTACGCGTCGCAGCAGTACGACGGTCAGATCCGTCCTGGATCGCCCGACAGCCTACGCGAGCCGCTCTCCGGCGACTTCGGGGCGCACGGCGCCTTCAATGACCGCTCGAGCCTCAGGAGCCGCTACACGTGGGTGACGGAAAATCGCGCTCCGCTGCTCGCGGGGGTCGTCGGGATCGGGGCGGCCGTAGCAGTCATCTCCAAACGCCGCGCATGAGCGGAGATCCATACGAGGCAGGATCGTCTCCCTATTCTCATCTCACGCGCGTTCTAGAAATGACGGCTGGGGCGTGTTACGAAACGCAGCCATCGAGCGGATTTCGTGCGCATGGTTGCTCCCTCGCGTTCGACGAGCGCTTCTCCCCACGCGAACTTAGAGAAAGGATGCGAGAATTGCGTTGAAGCGCTCGGGCGCTTCCTGTTGAACCCAGTGTGAGACGCCCGGCAGATACGCAATGCGCAGGTCGGAGACGTAGCGTGCCGTACCATACGTCGTCTCTTTCGCGAGCGCGACGTCGTCTTCGCCCCAGATCATCTGCGTCGGCACGTCGATGACCGGAAACCCCTGCGCCTGTTGCGCTGCGAGCCCGCCGCGCGCATTCGCGCGGTACCAGTTCAGCATCGCGCGGAGCGCTCCGGGTCGCGAGGCCTCGGAGCGATAGAACGCGAGTAGCTCGGGCGAGAAGCGCGCGGGATCGTCGCTGGAACGCACGAACGCCTCGCCGATCGCGCGCGCGCCGTTCGCGCCGAGCAGCGCCTCGGGCAACCATGGGAGCTGAAAGAACAGCACGTACCAGGACATCGCGCGCTGCCGCCACGATGTCTTGAGCACGTCGAGTAACACGGCGGGATGGGGCACGTTTGCGATGACGAGTTTGCTGAGCGGCCGTGTCCGGCGCATCGCGAAAAACCATGCGACGACCGCGCCCCAATCGTGCCCGAGCAGCACGATCTCGCGCGCGCCCGCGGCATCGACGAGCCCCGCGACGTCGGCGACGAGCGCGTCGATCGTGTAGTCGGCGGTGCGTCGCGGCCGGGCGGAAGCGCCATAGCCGCGCTGGTTCGGCGCCCAGACGCGATAGCCGCGCTTCACAAGGAATGGAATCTGGTGCCGCCACGAGACGGCGTGCTCAGGGAAGCCGTGCAGGCAGAGCGCGAGCCGGTCCCCCCTCCCCGCAGTGAGCACTTCGAATTCGCGGCCGTTGCCGGCAATGCGCTCGACGCGTGTCTCGCACACGACGAACTCGGTCATACCGAGGGCTCGAGCGAGAGCGCCTCCCAGCGGGCGAACGCCGCCTCGACGTCGGCCGTGCTTTTGGCGAGCGCGGCTTTGAGCTCCGCGACACGCGCGTGATTCTCGTACACCGTGGGGTCGGCGAACTCGCGCTCGAGCCGCGCGCGCTCCTCGTCGAGCCGCGCGACCTCGCGCTCCGCGGCGGCGAGGGCCTTCTCGGTCGGCGTCTTGCGTGCGGGCTTCTCGAACTTCGGCACCGTGCCGGTCGCCGAGCCGTTGCCCTTCGAGTCGTTGCCGCTTGCGCCGTTGCTCGGCGGCGCGGCCTCGTCGCTCGCTGACTCGGGTTCGCGGCCGTTGCCGTTCCCACTGCTCTTGCCGGTACCGCCGGACCGCCCGTTGCTCGCGGCAGCTCGTGCGTCGCCCGTCGGCTCCTGGCGCGCGCCCTTGCCGCCGGACGGCTTGTCGTTGCCTGATTTCCCGTTCTCCTTCACGGCGGCGCCGTTGTTCTTCATGGGCGGCTCCGCGCCGCCCATGCCGGGCAGGGCTTTCGCGCGCAAGAGCTCCTCGAAGCGCTCGTAGCCGCCATCGACGAACGTGGCCTTGCCGTCGCGCAGCCATAAGACGCGATCGGCGAGGCGCCGCAAGAGATAGCGGTCGTGTGAAACGACGAGCATCGCGCCGCCGTAGCCCGCGAGCACGCTTTCGAGCGCCTCGCGGCTCGGAATGTCCAGGTCGTTCGTCGGCTCGTCCAGGAACAACAGGTCGGCGCTGCGCGCCATGAGCCGCGCGAGCATGATGCGGCGCCGCTCGCCGCCCGAAAACGCGGAGACGGGCTTGTCGACGGCGTCGCCGCCGAGCCCGAGCCGCCCGAGCAATCCGCGCGCCCCCTGATCGTGGGCGCCCGTGCCGTCGGCGACGGCTTCCGCGGCGGTCATCGTCGCGGGCAGATCGTCGGCGCTGTCCTGCGCGAAATAGGCGTACTTGATGCCGGTCTGGATCGCAACGTCGCCACCGTCGGCCGCGATGTCGCTCGCGAGGACGCGCAGGAGCGTCGACTTGCCCGCGCCGTTGGGACCGACGATCGCAATCCGCTCGCCGCGCTGCACGTCGAGATCGAGCTTCGTGAAGAGCGGCGCGGCATAGGCGAGCGAGACGCCGCGGGCGCGGAGGGCGAGCCCGCTGGTCGCGCGGCGCGCCGCCTGCAGCTTGACGTTGATCTGTGCCTGCGAGGTCTGCGGCGCCTCGACGCGCTCGATCTTCGCGAACGCCTTCTCGCGGCTTCGGACGTGCGAGTAATTGTGCGAGCCGTGCGTGCGCAGCTCGGCGATCACGGCCTTGCGGCGCTTGTCCTCGTCGACGAACTTTTCGTAATCCCGCTGTGTGCGTTCGAGCCGCTCGGCTTTCTGCTCGAGATAATCCGCGTAGCCGCGGCCGCGCTTGACCTCGTACGTATCGAGCGAGCCGCCGTCGAGCTCCCATATCTCGTTCGCGACCCGATCGAGGAAGAAGCGGTCGTGCGAGACGACGAGCGACGCGCGCGGATCCTCGATGAGGAAATCCTCGAGCCAGCGCACGGTTTCGATGTCGAGATGATTGGTCGGCTCGTCGAGGATGAGGTAATCGGGCTCTTCGAGCAGCAGCCGTGCGAGCGACGCGCGCGTGCGCTGGCCCCCGGAGAACCCGCTCGTCCGGCGATCGAGATCCGCCTCGTCGAAATCGAAGGAGGCGAGCATGCCGCGCATGCGGCTCTCGAAGCCGACGCCGCCGTGGAGATCGAAGGCCTCGCGCGCTTCGCCGTACGCGGCGAGCGCCTTCTCGAGCAGATCCATGTCGTGCTCGACGTCGCCGATGTGGTGCTCGAGCTCACGCAAGAGGTTTTCCGCGCGCCGCTCGCGCGCGAACGCTTCATCGAGCAGACCGCGGAGCGTCGTCTTTGCGTCGACGTTCGCGGTTTGGCTCAGGTAGCCGAGCCGCGATTCCCGGGCGCGGACGATGCGACCGTCCTCGACCGGGTCCATGCCGACGAGCGTGCGGACCAGCGACGACTTTCCGGCGCCGTTGGGCCCGACAAGACCGACCGTGCGTCCGTCGCGCAGGACGCCCGCGACATCCTCAAAGACCTGCTTCGAACCGTACGCGCGACCGAGCGCTTCGAACCGTAACCGTTCCACGGTGTCGGAGCGTTCGACGCCGCGCTCGGAAGTACCGGGTCAGCGTGAGACGAGCGACCGGAGCGTCGCACGGCGCGGCGGCGCCGAGAGCGCGTAGAGCGTCGCGAGCAGGCGGTATTCGTGTTCCGTGCAGCTGTCGCCGCCGCGGATACGCTCGGCGATCGCGCGGCCATGACGCAGGATCAGCGACGCGCGGTCATCGTGTGGGTCATTTGCGAACGGCTCGGTCGTCATCATCACAGGGACGCTATCGACCCGCGGGAGCGCGCACGCGAGGGCGTCACCACAAAGAAAAGGCCGGGATCGCAAGGTGCGATCCCGGCCACACTCCCGAGCGCTCGCGGCTAGTTCGAGTTCCAGGTATCCTGCGAGGCGTTCTTCGTGATCTCGGCCGCGCGCGGGTCCACGTTTTCACCGTCGTCGGCGAGTTCTTGGAGCACGACCGACGGCATCTTCCGGCTGATCTCGATGATCAGCGGCGCGTAGTCGTCCATCGCGCTCTTCGCGAGCGACGCCGTTGCCGTATCGCCGAGACCGGTCGCGGTCGCATGCAGCATCGTGTAGCTGATCGTCGCGAGGCTCAGGGCCGTGTAATCGTCGCGGAGGCTTTTCGAGACCTTGCTCTTACGCGAACCCGTCACGGCCGCGGCACCGCCGCCGACGAGCGAGGCCCACGCCTGCTTGAGCCCGTTCTGGGACGACCCGCCAACCGCTTCGAGGCGCTTCTCGAGCGCGTCGACGTGGCGCGTCGTCATCGTCATCAGCTTCTGGAAGACATCGGCCGCCTCGACGTAGGCCTGATGGTCCTTGGACTTCGTTTGCGCTTTGATCGGCGCGCCCATGTGCTTCTCGAGAGCGAGCATGTCGCTCACGTATGTTGCGATCGTGTGGCGATCGTCTTCGGAGAGGTTCTGCTGCGTCGTATCCATGCCATCCGGTTTCCCATTTTCCGAGGCTCCGCTCACCTCGCATCCACGAAGGATCACTCGATTTTGGGAGCGGCGGGTAGAAACCGCGCATGAACGCTTCCGAATCGAAAGTCTCGGCCGATGACGCGCCGCTCGGCGCCGACGGCCAGCTCTACCTCGCAGCAGGCGACCGCGTGGCCCTCCGGATGTGGCGCGACGAAACCCCGGCCGAAGCGAAGCGCCCTTCAACGCGCGACTACGAGACCGTCGGCTACGTGATCGAGGGGACGGCGGACTTGCATGTCGATGGCAAGACGATCAAGTTGCGCAAGGGCGACAGCTGGTGCATTCCGGCGGGCGTCGAGCATCGCTACGACATCCTCGAGACGTTCTCGGCCATCGAGGCGACCGCGCCGCCGGCTCGCGTCTCGGGCGCCTAGGAGCAAGCGGGCGACGCGCTGAGGCGGCCGAACGTTGAGCGGACATGCTCGCGCTGTTCCTCATCGCCGCCCTCGCGACGCCCGCCCCCGTGCCAGATACTTCGCCGCCGCCCACCGCCAAGCGCGTTCTGGGCATGATCCGCGCGAAGTTCCGCTCGCACCGGCCGCCGCCGCCGTACGAGATCTATACGATCGAGCGCAAGCAGAACACGGTCCAGGGCTATCCCGACTACGCCAACAGCTACACGGACAAGGTCTGGGTCCGGACGCTCGACGACGCCGCGTTGCAGCGGCGGGTGTACCGCAGCATCAACCGCGGCCAGATGACCTTCAACCGGCCGGCGTTTAACGAGGACCGCGATCCTGGACCGCCCAGCGCCGACGTTTTCCAGCCGGCGCCGATCCATCCACGGCCCGTGACCGACGTCCCGACCCCGGAGCCCGTCGGCACGGCACTGCCGCTCCTTGGGACCGTGCAGGCCGTCGGCGAGTTCGATTATCGCATCACGGCGATGGCGACCGAGGGCGATCTCGTTCACCTCTCAATCGTCCCGACGCGCGATCCCGATCGTAACCGCCTGCGCGAGATCTATGCCGACAAGTCGTCGTACGAGCTCAAGCGGCTCGTCGCGACCGACAAGCTCTTCATCGACGGCACGCACGACATCTACGGCGTCACCTTCGACATCACGGTCGGGATGCTCGACGGAACGCCGATCGTCACCGACATCCGCGGCACGGTCGGCGATGGCTACGCCGACGACGGTCAAGTCGTGAACTACGCGTTCCGGAACATCTCGTTTCCGGCGACGTTGCCAGCGTGGTATTTCGATACGAAAGCCTATGTGACGCACGGCGACGACGCACCGATCTGACTTCCTGGGTAGGGACGTCGCAGCACCAACCCATCAGGAGAGTTCCATGACCGATCAGGAAATCAAACCGTACCTCGGCAAGCCCGTGCGCGTCACGCTCGCCGACGGCCGCGTCATCGCGGGCACGCTGCACGGCGACGACGGCGGACACGGCCACGGCCACGCGCACTACACCGTGGTCAGCGATCCGATCGTCGAGGGCGGCCAGAAGGTCCGCGAGGCAATCCACGGCTCCGACCAGATCGTCACGGTCGACGATGCGGCGAACGACCCCGCCGCAATCGAGTAGTCCTCATCGGCGCCGAGGCGCCGTCGCTAGGAGCGGCGCGCCTCGCCCGCGCGGTAGCGGTAGACGATGCGACCCTTCGTAAGGTCGTACGGCGACATCTCGAGATCGACGCGATCGCCCGGCAAAATCTTGATACGATGGCGACGGAGCCGGCCCGCAATGTGAGCGAGGATCGTCTGACCGTTCTCGAGTTCCACCGCGAACGTCGTGCTCGGGAAGACCTGCTTGATCGTCCCGAAGAGTTCGAGCGGCGCTTCCTTTCCCGGCTCTTCCGTTGAGCGGGTGCGGGGCTGGTCGGAGTAACTGCGGCCGCGGCGCGCTATGGCCGCACGTCGTTCGTCAACGTCATATGGATGTCAGTATAAACCCTTCGGCGGCGCGGCGGAAGGGGCAGGCGCTTCCTCTTCTTCGTCGTCATCCTCGGCGGCGTCGAGGACGATCGGCGGGTTGAGCACGTCGGCGAGATCGCCGAAGAGCGTGACCGCGTCACGGAACTCGTCGTAGCCGACCTCATCGATCGCAAACCACGCGACGGCATCGGGCGGCGGCTCGACCGGGGCGATGAGATCGATCGCCCCGCCCGCCGCCGGCTCGTCGACCGAAGCGACGTAGACGAACTGCAGGAGGTCCAGCGCCGCGAAGGCGCCGACGATCTCGGCCGCGTGCTCGGCGAGCGCGCGCCGCGCCGCACCGTCGCCGCGCGCGGCGGCCTCGGCGAGCGCGCGCACCTCCGGGACGAGCCGCGTGAACCCCGGCAACGCCTCGGCGAAGGCCGCCTCGTCGCTCACGTGCCCGGAGCCCGGCGGACGGCCGTCGTCCGGACCGCGACGCCGCGCGCGAAGGTCGCGAGCGCCGGGACGCGTGGGAGCGGATGCCCGATCTGCTCGCCGAGCGTCTCGCGCTCGACATCGACGTCAAGTCCCTGCAGCGGCCACGCGGCGTGCTCGATTTCCCCGATGATCAAGCCGCCGGCGCGGTCCGTAAAGAAGCAGCCGCGGTCATGAAGGAACCGCTCGAGCGACCCCTCGCGCGCGGGCGGGAGCGGCGCGGTCGCCCGGTAACGTGCACGGAAAAGCACGTCGCCTCCGTTGCGGGTTCGCGCGCTCGCGTACGAGATTTCATCGCCGTCGCGACCGACGCGCATGCGCGCCGCCTTGTACGGCAGCGCGGTCATCGTTCGCGCGGAGAGCGCGACGAGCGCGTTCGCGGCGTCGAGATTGAAGAACCAGACCCCGGGCCGCCCCGCGACGCGAACGTACGTCCGCAGGTTGAGCTCAGCGACGTTTCGGAAGCCCGGAAATGGCGGCAACCCGCGCAAGCGCACGTCGACGAGCCGGAACGGGACGATCGAGAGCCACGCCTCACCCGCGTGCCGGTCGAGCTCGACCCCAGGCGGCAACGCCGCCGCGACGACTGCGGCGTCCGCGCGGAAGTGCAGGAACGCGACGTCGCGCCAGCCCATCGCGAGCACCCACGGCGCGCCCATCGGGTCCGACGTCGTCGTCCTCACCACGGCCGTGGCGTCGTTTCGAGCGTGGTCCGTGCGGGGATTTCAAGGTCATGTCCGTTCAAACCGAAGTCCGCTGCGAGAATCTCGCCTGCCTGTGCGAGGTCGACGCGACCACCGCCGCGTGCTCCGAAGCGTGCGCGTCGCGCGAGTCGCGCGACCCCCAAAACGTGATGTGCGGCTGCGGGCACGAGCATTGCCGCGAGCAGATTGAAACGCAGCTCCATGGCGGTGCCGGTCGCGAGAGCGTCGAGTAACGCCGCGCGCCGCCCGCGGTGGCTCACCCGAGCCACTGCGGATTCTGAATCGTACTGTCGAAATAATGCGAGCTCTTGTAGCGCTCGAGCTCGCCGTCCCTCGCATGGGGAGCCGAGCGACGCAGGATGTCGGCGACGGCCGACGCCCCGAGCGGAGCGAAGCTCGTCGCGGCGGCGATCGCCTGATCGAGGATCTCCGGCTTGTCGATGCCCGTGACGACGACGCTCGTCGGAAGATTCATACCGTAGTGAAGCATCTCGATTGGATCGATGCCCGCCTCGAGGATCGCGTGATCGCCGAACGTCTTCATCGCGATGACGCCCATGTCGAGCTCGGTTGCGACCGGCAACACCGCGCGCTCGAAGCTCATGAAGTGCGCATCGACGACGTTGAGCGGCATCTGCACGGTGTCGAACGTGAAGCCGTGCTGCTTCGCGAGCTCGATCATGTGCAGGTGGAACGCGGGATCCTTATGGCCGGTAAAGCCGATGAAACGGGTCTTGCCGGCCTTTTGCGCGGCGAGTGCAGCGTGGATTGCGCCGTCCTCGGCGAAGATTCGATCGGCGTCGTCGGGCCGAATGTTCTCGTGGAACTGCACCAGGTCGACGTGATCGGTGAGTAGCCGATTGAGCGACTGTTCGAATTGGGTCGTGAACGCTTTCGCCGTGCGCCCGTCGATCTTCGTCATCAGGAAAACGCGGTCGCGGTAACCGCCGACCGTGAGCGCCCGACCCATGCGTAGCTCGCTGTTGCCGGAATTGTAGTCCCACGAGTTGTCAAGGAACGTGATGCCGCGATCAATCCCGGCGTGGAGAAGGTCGATCGCCTCGCCGTCGGGCGTGCTCGGAAAGCCGATGTGAAAGCCGCCGATGCCGACGAGCGAGACGAACTCGTTCGTGCGGCCGAGCCGGCGCTTGGGGATCTCGCGCTCGTTCGTACTCATCGGGAAGCACGTTCCCCGTGCCGGACCGGCCGACGCGCGCGGAGCGCCGCGCCGAACGTCCCCCAGAACCACGCGGCATCGGTCTTGGCGAAGTAGCCGGTCGCGACGACGTGATCGGCGAGCTCCGGCCGTCGCGCCGCGAGCGCCACGAGCGGGTCCGCGAGCCACCCGAAGAGCCGGCGCATGCGCAGCGCCTCGCGATTGTTCGCATCGAAGGCCGCGAGCGAGCGCGCGTACGCCGCCGCGGTACCGTGTGGCTCGCCGTTCGCGTCGAGCCACGCGGTTGCGAAGAGCCGACCCGTCGCCATCGCCTGCGAGACGCCCTCGGCCGAGAGCGGATCGGCTACACCCGCCGCGTCGCCGAGCAGGTGGACGTCGCCGCGGCTGCGCGTCGCCCGGCCGACGGGAATGACGCCGCCGCGGCCGTCCTCGAGCCGGGAATCCGAGCCAAGCGCGGCCCGAGCGATGGCGCTGCGTCCGAGCCAGGCACGCAGCGCTGCGCGAACGTCGCCCCGGCCGCCGAGCACCGCCCCGACATTCACGCGGCCGGTCTCCGAGGGAAAGAGCCACGCGTAGCCGGGGAGGAAGTCGCGCGCGTAGTGCACCTGGTACTCCGGCCCGAGCGGCGCGTGCAAGGCCGCGTAGCCGCGGTAGGCGGCGAGCCGCAGGCGATGCCCGGGAAAGCCGAGCTCGCGCGCGAGCCCGCCCGTCGCGCCGTCGGCGAGCACGATCGTCGCGGTCCTGGGTGCCGTCGTGCGGCGGCCACTCGCCTCGAGCTCGAGCGCCGCGGATGCGACCGCGCGCACCGTCACCCCGGGCTCGAAGCGCGCGCCCGCGGCGACGGCCGCCGCCAGGAGCCGGGCGTCGGAGCGCACGCGCGGTTCGGTCGTGCCGTCGGGCGACGCGGCTGGCCAGCCGCCGATGAAGGTCTGCTCGGCAGGATCGCTCACGAGCGTGCCCGTGAGCCGCGGACCGCTCGGGCGCCCGAGCCCGAGCGACGCGAGCTCCGCGACGGAGGCCGGCGTCAGGCCGTCGCCGCAGACCTTCACGCGCGGCCAGCGCTCGCGCTCGTAGATCACGACCGGCACGCCCGCGCGGGCGAGCGCGAGGGCGGCGGCGGCCCCCGAGGGACCCGCGCCGACGATCGCGACCCCGGGCCTCACGGCCGTCGAGGACCGCGGCGAAGGTACCCGAAGCGTCCGGTATGCCCGCCCGCCGCCGCTCGCTGCTCGTGTTCGGTCTGCTGGCCGTCTGCGCGGCAGGCGTCTTTCTCGCGATCTCGATCGACCCCGACGTGTACGCGCCGGGCGCCTGGCATCTGTCGCGAACGATCGCCCATCACGCCGGCCATCACAAATTCCATGCCGTCGAGCGCGCGCTCGCGGGCAACGGCCATGAAGACGACCTCTCGCTCCAGCTCGTGCTGCGCAAGCTCTACAGCATCGTCGCGTTCGCCGTCGTCGGACTCTTCGCCGCACCGCTGATCCGGCGCGACCATCGGTTGCGCGGGACGGCCGTGATCGTTGCGGGCTTCAGCACGGTCATCGAGATCGTTCAAAAGGGCACGGTCGCACCGGGCGAGCCTTTGCGCTGGGAGCTCTTCGACGTCGCGTGCGGCGCGCTCGGCGGCTGGCTCGGCGCGTTGCTGTGGAACGGGTTCAGCGCGCTGCGAGCCGGGCCCGATCGTGCGGCGCCGCCAGATCGAGCGCCGGTCCGATCGGAACGATCCGCGTCGGATTGATCTCCGGATGCGTCGCGTAATAGTGACGCTTGATGTGCTCGAAGTCGACGGTCTCGCCGATCCCGCGCCACTGATAGAGGTCGCGGAGATAGCCGGAGAGGTTCGCCTAATCGACGATGCGCCGGACGTTGCACTTGAAGTGCGAATAGTACACCGCATCGAAGCGCACGAGGGTCACGAAGAGACGCACATCCGTCTCGACGGGCTCGTCGCCAAAGAGATAGCGCCGGTCCGCAAGACGCGCGTCGAGCTCGTCGAGCATCGCGAAGACGCGCCGCGCGCCCCTCTCGTACGTGTGCTGCGACGTTGCGAATCCCGCCTGGTAAACGCCGTCGTTGAGCGTGACGTAGATCCGCTCGTTGAGCTCGTCGATCTGCGCCCGCAGCGCCGCCGGATAGAAATCGTACGCGATCGTCGCGACCGCGTTGAACTCGACCTCGAACATCCGCATGATGTCGTCGTCGGAGTTGCTGACGATGCGGTGCGTGACCGTGTCCCAGAGCACCGGGACGGTGACACGATCGTCGTAGGCCGGGTCGCTCGCGAGATAGGCCTCGCGCAGCGTGCGGAAGCCCTCGATTGGATCGGCTGAAGCGCCGGGGACCTCCCGGAACGCCCAGCCCTCGTCGTCCTCGCGAAACGGGTCGACGACGGTCATTCCGACCGCGTCGGCGAGCCCGCGAACCTTGCGGACGATGACCGTCCGGTGCGCCCACGGGCACGCGAGCGAGACGTAGAGGTGGTAGCGGCCGGCGACCGCAGGATACGGCGACGAGCCGTCGGCGCGAACCCACTGCCGGAACGCGTCGCCCTGGCACTCGAAGGCACCACCCGGCGATTGCTCCTTGGGAAACTGCGCCGTGCCGCTCATCGCCGTGATGTCCGCTGCGCTATTGGCCAGCCTGGTGACGCGGAACCTCGAGCGGCTGCGACGTCTGGATCTGAACCTGCGAGCCCGTCGAGAGATCGAAGTTCGGCTTGTCGTTGCTGCCGTAGGCGTAGCCCGCGGCGGCGCCACCCGCGATCCCGACGACGCTGCCGAGCGTACCGCCCAGAAGCCGCCCGATCGTTTGGCTGCCGACGGCCGCGCCGACCGCCGACCCGAGGCCCTTGCGCGCGACCGTGTTCTCCTTCTTCGCGCCCATCTTGAGCACGGAGCCGGAGATCGGCTCGTTGCGGCCATCGGCGAACGTGATCGAATCGAAGGCGAGCGTGAGGAGTGCGGGGCGGCCCTGGCCGGCCGGGCGGACGCTCGCGACGTGCGCGTGGATCGAGGCGCCCTGTAGCGTCTGCTCGCCGCTGGGATACGGCGGGAGCACCTGGAGCGTGATGAGATCGCCGTCCTTGGCGCGTTTCGTATCCACGTCCGCGGACGTGAGTTGCGTGTTGATCGTCGAGCCGGCGGGGACGGTCGCCTGCGGGTTGTCGGTGTACGCGCTCGTGGCCGCAAGGGCGGCGACGGCCGCGGTCACGCGCAACGCGGCGCGGAGTGAATCGGGGCGTGCGAACATGGATGACCTCCGAGCGCCTCGGAACGGACGCTTTGCACGCTTAACGTTCCGCGATCCCTCGGGCGTTCCGCTCGCACCGGGGACCTTCGGCTCGACAAAGGTTTAGAAGCGTAGCCGGTCCGTTCGCTGAAGGCACGACCAAATGAATGCTTCTCTCTCACGACGAAAACCCGTCGCGGCGATTTTGGCCGAGACCGCCGAGGGCGCCGGCGGCGGCCCAAAGCTTGAGCGCACGCTCGGCGTCTGGGGGCTGATGGCGCTCGGAATCGGCGCGATCATCGGCACTGGCATCTTTGTCCTCACGGGCAAGGCGGCGGCGCTCTCCGCCGGCCCGGGCGTCGTGGTCTCATTCGTCATCGCGGGTGTCATCAGCGCCCTCGCGGCACTCTGTTACGCCGAGCTCGCCTCGACCGTCCCCGTCGCCGGTAGCGCGTACACGTACACGTATGCCACGCTCGGCGAACTCGTGGCGTGGATCGTCGGCTGGGGATTAATCCTCGAGTATGCGCTCGGCGCGGCGACCGTCGCGATCGGCTGGTCCGGCTACTTCTCCGACTTCCTCGGCTCCGCGTTCGGGCTGCAGATTCCGATCGCGTTCCGGACCAATCCGTTCGACGGCGGCATGATCAACGTGCCGGCGCTCCTCATCATCCTGCTGATCTCCGTGCTGCTCGTGCGGGGCGTCCAGGAGAGCAGCAACGTCAACAAGGTCATCGTCGTCGTGAAGCTCGCCGTCGTCGTGTTCTTTATCGTGATCGGCGCGCAGCACATCCATCCGGCGTACTGGCACCCGTTTGCGCCATTCGGGATCAACGGCATCGTCAACGGCGCCGGGCTCGTCTTCTTCGCCTATCTCGGATTCGACGCGGTCTCGACGTCGGCCGAGGAGGTAAAAAATCCCGGCCGCGACCTGCCGCTCGGGATCATCGGCAGCCTGCTGATCTGTACGGTCCTCTACATCTTCGTCTCGGGGATCCTGACCGGGATCATCCCCTACACCCGGCTCAACGTCCCGTCGCCCGTCTCGTACTCGCTCATCGCGATCGGGCTCGGATGGGCGGGTACGATCGTCGCAATGGGCGCGATCGCCGGACTGACGACCGTGCTGCTCGTCCTGCTCTACGGCCAGAGCCGGATCTTCTACTCGATGTCGCGCGACGGTCTGCTACCCGGCGCCTTCTCGAAGATCCACCCGAGGTTCCATACGCCGTACGTCTCGTCGATCGTCATCGGCGGCGTCGTCGCGCTGATGGCCGCGTTCGCGCAACTCGACGTCGTGGCGAACCTCGCGAACATCGGCACGCTCGTCGCGTTCGCGGTCGTGTCGATCGGCGTCGTCGTGCTGCGACGGATCGCACCGGATATCGAACGCAAGTTCCGCTGCCCGGGCTCGCCCGTCGTGCCGATCCTCGCGGCGCTCGGCGCGCTCTTCCTGATCTTCCGCGGGCTGCCGCTCTCAACCGTCATCGGGTACGTGACGTGGCTGATCATCGGCCTGCTCATCTTCTTCGGCTACAGCCGCCGCCGCAGCGCGCTCGGGCGTCCGGCCGCGACCGGCGTCGACGCGGCGAGCCGTGTGAGTCACGGCGACTCATGAACGCGAAGCCGCCGATCCTCGCGGAGCTCGTCGAGCGCTACCAGCGCTTCAAGCGCGACGTCCATCGCGAGAAGGCGCCGCTCTACAAGGAGCTCGCGACCGGTCAGTCGCCACGCATCCTCTTCATCACGTGCTCCGATTCGCGCGTCGTGCCGAGCGCGATCCTCAGCGCCGAGCCGGGCGATCTCTTCGTTTGCCAGGTGGTGGGCAACATCGTGCCGCCGTACGGGCTTCTCGGCGGCGTCAGCGTCACGGTCGAGTATGCGGTCTCGATGCTCAAGGTCGACGCGATCATCGTATGCGGCCACTCGAACTGCGGCGCGATGGGCGCGCTCGCGCATCTCGACCGCTTCACGTCGTATCCGAGCATCGGCTCCTGGCTCGCGAGCTCGGAGAGCGCGAAGCGCATCGTCGATGCTGAGAGCGACGCGTCGTGGGACGAGGCGCGGCTCGTCGCTCGGCTCACCGAAGAGAACGTCATCGCGCAGCTCGAGCACCTCGAGACGCATCCCTCCGTCGCGCTCGCGCGAAGGCGGGGGATCCGGGTCTTCGGGTGGGTGTACGACATCGAGAGCGGCGACGTCGCGAGCTACGATCCGCCCTCCGGGAGGTTCGTCCCGCTCGAAACGCTGGCGTGATCCTCACGCGGCGCGCAGCGGTCGCGCATCTCGTGCCGGAGATCGCCCGACCGCTCGCCGTCTTCGCGGTGGAAGCGGTGGCCGTCGCGTACCTCGAGCACCGCACGACGATCTTCCATACCCTCGCGATACCCGACACGCCGCTCTCGCTCATCGGCGCCGCGATCGGCATCTTCGTTAGCTTCCGCACGGGCGCGGCCTACGATCGCTGGTGGGAAGCGCGCAAGCTGTGGGGCGGGATCGTCAACGCGTCGCGCACGCTCGCGCGTCAGACGCTCGCCGAGCGCGACGCGGCGCCTGGCGGCCGGCTCGACGAGTTCGCCAGAGCGATGGTGCTGTACCAAATCGCTTGGTGTCACGCGCTCGGGCGGCAGCTGCGCGGCGAGGACCCGCTGCCCGCCGTCGCGAGCCTCCTGCCCGCGGCGATGACCGAGACGTTACGGCCGGTAACAAATCTCGCCGCGCAGATCACGTTCGAGCAGGGCCGCGCGGCCGCGAGCGCCGCCCGTGCGGCCGGCCTCTCGACGGTCGCCTGGCTCCGCGTGGACCAGACGCTCGCCGAGCTCACCACCTGTCAGGGCGGCTGCGAGCGCATCTTGAAGACGCCGCTCCCGGTGCAGTACGATATCTTCCCCGAGATTTTCATCATGATCTATTGTGCCGTACTGCCGGTGACGCTCGTCGATTCGCTGCACTGGCTGCTGCCGCTCGTCACCGTCGTGATCTCGTTCGCGTTCCTCGCCGCGAACCGCATCGGAAAGAATCTTGAAGATCCGTTCGACGGCGACGCCTACGACACGCCGATGACCGCGATTGCGCAGTCGATCGAGACGCTGCTGCGGCGCGAGCTCGGCGACCGAGCCGAGGTCGTGGAGACGGGCCCGCGCGACGGCGTGCTGCACTGAGCCGCCGTCGCGCCGCTCGGCTCAGTCCCCGGTCTTGACCTCCTCGCCGCCCTCGGACCAGAGGATGTGATAGACGCCGTCGCGATCGGTGCGATGATACGCGTGCGAACCGAAGTAGTCGCGCAGGCCTTGCAGCAGGTTTGCGGGGCCGTTGCCGCGCCGATAGCCGTCGAAGTACGCGAGCGACGACGAGAACGCCGGGACCGGAATCCCCGAGCGAACGGCGAGCGTGACGGCCGCGCGCCAGTCACTCTCGCACTTGGAAACGCTGTCGTGGAAGTACGGCACGGTCAGCAGGTTGGTGTCGGGCGCCGCAGCGTCATACGCCTCCATGATGCGATCGAGGAAGCCCGCGCGGATGATGCAGCCGCCGCGCCAGATGCGAGCGATCGTCGCGAGATCGAGATCCCAGCCGAACTCCTTCGAGGCGGCCGCGAGCTGCTCGAAGCCCTGCGCGTACGCGACGATCTTCGAGGCGTAGAGCGCGTCGCGCAACGCCGCGAACGCAGCGGCGCTCGGCGTCTCGCGGGCGACTTTCGTCTGGTGGAAAAGCTTCTCCGCGGCGAGCCGCTCCGTCTTGAGCGCCGAGAGCGTGCGGGCGAAGACGGCCTCGGTGATCGTCGTGATCGGCACGCCGAGCTCGAGGCCGGAGACCGCGGTCCAGCGGCCCGTCCCCTTCTGCTCGGCCTCGTCGAGAATCACGTCGACGAGGGGACCGGAGCCCGACGGATCCGCCTTCTCGAGGACCTCGGTCGTGATGTCGATGAGGTAGGAGTCGAGGTCGGTCGTCTTCCAGGATTTGAAGACCTTTGCGATCTCCGCCGCGCCGAGGGCGTAGACCGACCGCAGCACGTCGTAGGTCTCCGCGATGAGCTGCATGTCCGCGTACTCGATGCCGTTGTGGACCATCTTGACGTAGTGCCCGGCGCCGCCGTCGCCGAGAAACGCGCAGCATGGCGTCCCCTTGACGTGCGCCGACATCTTCTCGAACATCGGCTGCACGCGAGCGTAGGCGCGCCGGTCGCCGCCCGGCATCATGCTCGGGCCCTCGAGCGCGCCGACCTCGCCGCCGGAGACGCCCATGCCGAGGAATCCGAAGCCTTTGCCCGCGAGCTCCTTCGCACGGCGCGCCGTATCAGCGTAGAGCGAATTTCCGCCATCGACGAGCAGATCGCCCGGGTCGAGGTGCGGTACGATCTCGGCGATGACGTCGTCGACCGGCTTGCCCGCCTTCACCATGACGAGGATCGCCCGCGGCCGCTCGAGCGCGGCGACGAACTCCCCGATGCCGTGCGTGGCGACGAACGTGCCCTCGTGACCGTGCTCGCGAATGAGGCCGTCGGTCTTTTCGTCCGTTCGATTGTGAAGGGCGACCTTGAAGCCGTTGCGAGCCGCGTTTCGCGCGAGGTTCGCTCCCATGGTGGCAAGGCCGGTGATCCCGAGATCGCAGAGTTGAGCCATGCCTCGCAGATGCCCGACCCGAACGGATTATAGACATGGCGGACCCGTCCAGGCGCGCGTGGTGGATCGGCGAGCGCTCATGCTTCAATGCGAACGGCGCCCCGAAGGCGGCGTTCGCGTCTCGGCGCGCCGCCTCGCGCGCGATCGCGCCTGGGACGCGCGGTTTGCACGCCTATCCGTGCCCGATGCACGGCTGGCACCTCGGACACGGCTCGCGCGGCTAGGAGCGGCCGCCGTACGCGCGACGATCGCCGATGCGCACGCTCGTGGCATTGATCGCGCCGTTCCCGCCAGGATTGCCTTGGACGAAGATCCGTTCGCCGGCCTGCAGCTGCTGACCGCGCGGTGAGATCACCGTGCCGCCCTTGAGGAAGATCTGCCGGCCGTCCTGGAGCGTGACGTTGCTGCCGTTGACCCGCGCGACGATGCCGCGCGCGGAGCGCGCTCCGTAGCCGTTCTGCTGGCCGTACGTGTTCCCGTTGGCGTAGCCGTTGCGAGCACCGCCGAAGCCGTTTCCGCCGGAGCCGTAGCCGCCGACCGTCACGAGCGTCGCGTTGATCGCCCCGTTCCCGCCGGGATTCCCGGCAACGAAGATGCGCTGCCCGGGCCGCAGCCGCGCGCCGGCCGGGTTAATGACCGTCCCCTGCTTCAGAAAGACCTGGCGGCCGTCCCGTAGCGTGACGTTCGTGCCATTGACCAACGCGATCGTGCCGGTGGTCGTACGCTGGCCCTGACGGTACGCACCGAACGGCTGCGCCGAGGCCGCCGTCTGCGTCCCGAGCGCCATCGCCACCGCCAGCGCCAAGAGACCGAGCTTTTGTACGGTCATCAAGCGTTCCCTCGAATCGGCGCGAAATTAGTGACCGTCGCCATCGCTTCCGTTGCCATTGCCGTTGTTGCCGTAGCCGTCGTTGCCGTTACGATTGCCGTCGTGGCCGTGATGATTCCCGTTATTGCCGCGCTCATCGTTGCCGTCACCGTTACGGTTCGTTCCGTTGCCATAGCCATTGCCATTGCCGTTGTGATGGCGGTGCTGCCGGTTGTAGCCGCCACCGTAATTGCCGTAATTTCCGTTGTTGCCGTAATTTCCAACCGTGACATTCGTCGCGTTGATCGCGCCGTTGCCGCCGGGATTGCCTTGAACGGAGATCTGCTGGCCCACCTGGAGCCGCTGGCCCGTCGGCTGAATGACCGTGCCGTTCTTGAGGAAGATCTGCCGGCCGTCGCGCAGCGTGATGTTGCCGCCGTTGACCGAGGCGATCGTGCCGCTCGTCGAGCGGTTCCCGCCGTTATTGTAGCCGCCATTGTTGTAGCTGCCGTATTGCTGCGCGGAGGCGAGCGTCGGCGTGCCGATGGCGAGCGTGGCCGTGAGCGCGCCGAGCGCGAGATTCGTGAGCTTCATCTGTACTGTTCCTTCGGAGTCCAAAAGCGGACGTCGTATCGTTCCCAACGTGGGCGGGTCTCCCGACGTTCTGTGGTTGCGCTGGGAATGGTGTGCGCCGCGCTACACGAGCATCGCCAGCGCCGGCACCGGCAGTCGGCGTCGCAGCACGGCGCGCAGGTCGTCGATGCTCGCGGGCTTAGCGACGTAGTCCGTCATCCCGGCTGCGAAGCACACATCTCGATCGTCCGATTGAGCATTGGCGGCGCCGGCTCTTCGAAATATCGGCACGCGCGGCGCGGTCGGCCGTTCGCGGCGATCCCGTGTGATTCAGCGCATCGGCCGCTGCGCGTCGCGGCGGCTCCGATCGCTCTCGCGCGCGTCCACTCCATCGAGCACGGCCTGCGGCGACGCCGGCTGCCGGAGCATGGTCGCAAGGGCATCGTTGCCGGTCCGTGCCACGATCGCGTCCTCGGCGGCGAACGCCGCGAGCCGCTCGCCACGGCGCAAATCGTTGCGCCGCCCGCGGCCCGGACGTTGCGAGCGTTGTACGCTTTGAGCTCGTCGAGATCGAACGCGAGTAGCGCGAAGGGCAGGACGCGTGCACCGCGTCGCACGAGCGCGCCATCGGCGTGACGGCGCTCACCCGAGCGGCGCCCGCCTCAGCAGGCCGAGTCGGCGTTGTCCGGCCGTGGCGAGCGTGCCTCGGCCGCGCGAAACTCGGCCTCCGTGTCGAGGTCGACGTAGGGCGCGTCGTCGTCGATCGGAACCGCGACGCGCGAGAAGCGTTGGTCGGCGCGCAGGATGCGTAACGTATCACCGTCGGGCAACACGTGGATCGCTTCGCGCACGCGCGGGCCGAAGACGACGGGATGCCCCGTCCGGCCGTCGCGCGCCGGATAGGCAACGTCCGCGTCGCCGCGGGCGGCGGCGATGCGCCGAACGAGCTGCGCGTCGACGAACGGGGTGTCGGCGAGCAGGACGGCGAGCGCGGAGGCCGGGCGACCGAGCACGCGATTGGCGAGCGCGAGCGACGAGCTCATCCCCCGTTCCGGCGCTGGATTGGAGACGAGCAGGACGCCGCAGTCGCGCGCCGCGCGGGCCGCCGCGGCGAGCAGCGCCCGCGGCGAATCGACGCCGATCACGAGCGCCGTCGGATAGCCCGCCGATGCCGCGACCGCGCGGTCAAGGAGCGTCGTGCCGGCGAGCATCAGCGTGGCCTTCGGTCGGCCCATGCGCGACGAACGCCCGGCCGCGAGGATCGCGCAGACGAGGCTCAGGCGGCGCGTCCGCGCATCGGCCGACGCACGAGCTCGACCGCGATCCCCCAGATCGCGTGCGAGATCGCCTCGTTGATCTGCTCGGAGACCGGGAGCTCCGCGAGCGGCGGCGTCAGCTCGAGCGCCGTCAGCGAGATCTCGTGCGCGCCGACCCAATTCGCAATGCCGTGCGCGCTACCGTAGCCGACCGTCACCTGCGGGACGGTCTCGGCGAGCGCGCCGTAGCCGGCGCCACCGCCGATGCTCAAGCCGAAGTGGATCGCAAGCGTCACCGGCCTCTCGAGCTCGGGGTCGAGCTCCGCGCCCGTCCACGAGCGCCAGACGTTCTTCGCGAGCACCCACGGCGGCTGCTCGCGGCCCTCGGGCCGCGGCGGGACCGCGACCTCGCAGCCCATCTTCACGAGGCCGCCCAGCAGTCCGCCGAGCCCGCCCGCGAGTGCGCCGAGCCAACGATTCGTTTGCATTGCCGACGCTTTCCCCGCACCGCGGTGTTGGACGCGCCGCCTCGGGTAGGAACCGACCATGCTCCGCCGTCTCGGATGGTTTGCGTTGCTCGTCGTTTTCTATCTGTGGTTCGTCGACGAGGCGATCGTATCCGAGGCGCTCTTCGGACTCGGCGCGGCCTTCGCCGTCTCGCTCTTCCTCGAGCGCATCCGTCGCATCGCGGGCGACGAAGCCGCCGTCCCGTGGCGCGGCGTCGGCCAGGCGCTCGCGCGCGTGCCGGTCGGGCTCGCGTATGAGACGTGGCTCGTGCTCGGACCCGTGCTCTGGCGCGCGGTGCGCGGCCGGCCCGATGCCGGCGGGCGTTGGATTGCCGTTCGCTATGAGCCGGCCGCCGACACGGCCGGACGGCGATCGCTCGTCGTCCTCGGCTCGGGAATCACGCCGAACTCGATTCCGCTCGCGATCGAGTGCGAGCAGGCACGGATGGTCCTCCATCAGCTCCAGCCGATCCGCGACCCGGGCGCTGATCACGCGCGGTTCCCGCTATGAGTGTCTGGGCGATCGCCGCGACGATCCTCGTCCTCGCTGCGGCGGCGGCCGCGATCGCGCTGACGCGCGTCGACGTCTCCTCGAAGCTCGTCGCGCTGCAGGTGTGCTCCGCGCTCGTGACGCTCGCGGCACTCTCGGCCGCGCAAAGCTTCGGGAACGAGAGCGCCTACGACATCGCCTTCACCTTCGCGCTCCTGTCGTTTCCGGCGGGGCTCGTGTTCGCGCGATTTTACGGCCGATGGCTGTGATCGCGATCGACGGGCTCATCGCGCTCGCCGTGACCGTCGCGGTACTCTCCACGGTCGGGCTCATCGCAATGCGCGACGCAGCCGACCGGCTGCACTACGTCGGGCCGCTCACGACGGTTGCCCCCGGCCTCATCGCGCTCGCGATCGTCGTGGAGGACGGCTTCACGTCGCAGGCCGGGCTCAAGTCGCTTGCGATCGCCATGCTGATGCTGCTGACGAGCCCCATCGTCTCGTACGCGACGCTGCGCGCAATCGCGACCCGCGCCCGCGGCGCCGCGATCGCGGCGGGTGAGCCGATCGTGCAGTCGTGATCCTGCAGGCAATCTGCTATGCCTTCGTGCTGCTCGGGGCGGCGATCGTCGTCTTCACACGCGACCCGCGCGCGCAGGTCTTCGCGTTCTCGATTTATGGGCTCGCGCTCGGCATGCTCTTCCTCGTGCAGCAGGCGCCCGACGTCGCGCTCTCGGAGATCGTCGGCGGCTCGGTTGCCGTACCGCTCGTGCTGCTGGTGACGCTCGCGCGCATCCGGGACCGGCTATGAAGGTCTCGGTTTTCGTCGGTCGCGCGGCGGCGATCACGCTCGCCGCGCTGATCGGCTTCTTCTTCGCGCGCGCCTCGACCGCATTGCCGCACTACGGCGAGTCACGCGGGCCCGAGGAACTGCGGTTCGCGATCCAGGCGCTCGCCACGCGGCATGCGACGAACCTCAACGCGTTCGTAAACTTCGACTATCGCGGCTTCGACACGCTTGGCGAGGAGTTCATCTTCCTCGAGGCGATCGCCGGCTTCTCATTGCTCCTCGCGGAGCGTCGCGGCGAGAAGAGCGACGAGCCGCTCGCCGCGGCGCCCGGCCGGTCGACCGACCGTGACGATCCGGTGATCCGCACGATGTCGACCGCATACGCGCCGATCGCGATTCTGTACGGAATCTACATGGCCGTCCACGGTCAGCTCACGCCGGGCGGCGGATTCCAGGGCGGCGTCATCATCGCAACGGGCGTGCTCGCGCTCTGGTGGGGCGGCGGCTACGCGGCGTTCCAGGCGATCGTACCGAAGGAGGGCGCCGAGGCGTTCGAGACGGTCGGCGCGATCGGCTACGTCGCCGTCGGCATCGCCGCGCTCGCGGTCGCCGGGGTCTTCCTGCGCAACGTGCTGCCCTTCGGCTCGCGCGGCGCGCTCTTTTCCGGCGGCATCATCGACCTGCTCAACATCATCGTCGGCGCCGAGATCGCGGGCGGCTTTGCCGTGCTCTTCAGCGAGTTCGTCGCCGAGACGCGCGCCGACCCGAACGACGCCTGATGCACGCGATGCCCTATATCATTGCGGCCGCCGTCTTCGCGCTCGGCATCTACGGCGTGATCTCGAGTCGCCACCTCGTGCATCAGATCGTCTGCGTCTCGGTCGCGCAATCCGGGACGTACGTCCTGCTGCTCGCCATCGCGTTTCGCCGCGGCGGTGGTCCGCCGATCTACTCGAGCGCGCCGCCGACGGCGGGACTCGGCGCGGATCCCATCGCGCAGTCGCTCGCGCTCACCGACGTCGTCGTCAGCGCCGCGACGACCGCGCTGCTCCTGGCGCTCGCGTTGCGCATCCACGAGTCCGGCGGCTCGGAGGCGCCGGAAAACCAGCGCTCGGAGTCCGAGTGAACGCGCTGGGACCGATCGCCGTGGCGATTCCGATCGCCACCGCGGCAATCCTGATCGCCGTACTCGACCGTCTCGGGCGCCGCGTCGCCGAGACGCTCTCGCTCGCGGCGTGCGTTGCGACGCTCGGTTGCTGCCTCGTCCTCGTGGTGCGTGCGGCGACGGTCGGCCCCGTCGTGACGTGGCTCGGCGGCTGGGGTCCGGGCAACCCTGTCGCACTCGGCATCGCCTTCGAAATCGATCTCGCGAGCGCCGCCGTCGGCTCGCTCGCGAGCGCCGTGGTGCTCGCCGCGGTCGTCTTCTCGCGGCAATACTTCGAGCGCGTCGGCGCGATCTTCTACGTGATGGTGCTCGCGATGCTCGGCGCGATGGTCGCGTTCGCATTCACGGCGGACGCCTTCGATCTCTTCGTCTTCTACGAAATCTTCAGCGTCGCGGCGTACGCGCTCTCGGCCTATCGCAACACGACGAAGAGCGCGTTCACGGGCGCGCTGCAATTCGCGCTCACGAACACCGTCGCCGGGCTCTGCATCCTCTTCGCGATCATCCTGCTCGAGGGCCGCACGGGCGAGCTGAACTTCGCGACAATCGGCCACGCGCTCGCGGGCGATCACGCGCCGCGGATGCTGCTCGCGGTGACGCTCGGCGCGGTCGCGATCGGGCTCTTTACCCGCGGCGCGATCGCGCCCGTGCACTTCTGGATCGACGAGGTCCACGCTAGCGCCCCGACGCCGCTCTGCATCGTGCTCACGGGCGCGATGCTCCCGCTCGCGCTCTACGGCTTCGAGCGGATGTACTGGGAGATGTTCTCGCAGGCCGTTCCGCCGAGCCCGGCGCTCACGGGGCTGCTCGCGGGATTCGGGATCCTCTCGGCCGTGGTCGGCTCGATCATGTGCCTGCGCGAGACGCGGCTCAAGCGCGCGATCGCATTCTCGAGCGTCGCGCACGGCGGCGTCGCGGTTGCGGCCTTTGCGGGATGTACGGCACAGGCGATCGGCGGCGCGGCGCTCTACGTCGTCGGCTACGCGTTCGGCGGTGCGGCGCTGTTCGCCGCGACCTCGATCGTGAGCTCGCGGACCGGCCGCGACGTCGACACACGCGACTCGATCGGGGTCGGCCGGCAGCTGCGGCTCACGCGGATCGTCTTCGCACTCGGCGTCGCCGACGTCGGCGGCGTGTTCGTCACGGGCCGCTCCGCGGTCGTCGCGGGTGGCCTATCGCCCGTGCTGCAGAGCGTCGTGCTTGGCGCCGAGATCCTCGTGGCGGCGGCGACGGGCGGCGCGTTCGTACGCGCGTTCTGGCTGATCTTCGTCGCGCGTCGGCCGGGAGCAACGATCGAGCGGTCGGGCTCGATCCCGGCATTCCTGCTGGGACCCGCCCTCGGGCTCGCGCTCACGCCAATCGTGATCTCGCTTTGGCCGCACGCGCCGGACGTCGCGACGACCGCGGCTGCGATGCTCATCGACGTTCGCCGATATGGCGATGCGCTGCTGCGCTCGGGCGGGCCGCCGCCGACGACCGACGCGCTCGCAGTGGCCCCGGTGTGGGCGTGGCTCGGCCCGCTCGGCGCGCTCGGCGTCGGCGCGGCGACGCTAACGCGCGCGCGACCGATGCGCGCGCTTCGCGTTGGGCTCGCGCGCTTCGGGCCGTTCCGGCGGCTCGTGCGCCTCCATGACGGCAATGCGGGCGAGTACGTCGGCTGGGTTGTCGGTTCGGTCGCGGTCGCCGCGTCGATCTGCACGCTCGCCAAGCGCTGATCGCACGATGAACGCAGCTGCACACACCCCGGTCGCCGCGACCGTCGGATTCGTTGTCGCGCTGCTGATCGCGGCGCTCGTCGTCGGCGTCGTCGCGCGCCGCTTTCGGCTGCCGTACGCGGTGCTGCTGCTCATCGCGTCGCTGCCGCTCCACAGGAACGCGCCCGGCTTCGAGCCCGCGCTCTTTTTCATCTTTCTGCCGGCGCTCGTCTTCGAAGCGGCGTGGCAGCTCGATCTCCTGGTCCTCCGCAGCGTGCTCTGGCCGATCGTCTTCCTCGTTGTCCCGGGCGTGCTCGTGACGACACTCGCGATCGCGTGGCTCGCGCATACCTTCGGCGGCCTGCCGTTTCCCGAGGCACTGCTGCTCGGTGCGATCCTCTCGGCGACCGATCCCGTTGCGGTCGTCGCGATCTTCAAAAATCTCAAGGTCCCACCGGAGCTCGCGACGATCATCGAGGGCGAGTCGCTCCTCAACGACGGCATCGCGGCGATCCTCTACTCCGTGATCACGATCGTCGTCGTCGCCAAGTCGGTTCCGGGGCCGCTCGAGATCGGCTGGGACGCGCTACGCACGAGCGTTGGCGGCGCGGCCGTCGGGTTTGGCGTCGCGCTCGTGCTGACGTTCATCGTGCGCTTCGCGCAGGACACGATGCTCGACATCGTCGCGACGCTCGTCGGCGCCTACGGCGCCTATCTGATCGCCGACCACTTCGGGATGTCGGGCATCTTCGCATCGCTCGTCGTCGGCGCGTCGCTGCGCGCGTTCCCGCAGTTTCCCTTGGACGAGGAGGCCGTCGACGCCGTCGACCAGTTCTGGGGCGCGCTCGCCTTCATCGCGAACGCCCTCGTCTTCCTGTTGCTCGGCCTGCGGATCGACGTCGTGCGGATCGTGCACGAGCCCGCGCTCGTCCTCGCGACCCTCGCCGGGCTCGTGCTCTCGCGCGTGTTCATCGCGTACGTCGCGCTGCCGCGCATCGGTATGCGCGGCGAGAGGGCGTCGTGGACGCACGCGATCGCGCTCGCCGGCATGCGCGGGGCGCTGTCGCTGGCCTTCGCGCTCATTATCCCCGACAGCGCGCCGTACCGCTCCCAGATCATCGACGCGGTCTTCGGCGCCGTCACGATCACGCTCGTCGTGCAGGGCCTCGCGATCGGGCCGATCCTGCGCCGCCTCGTGCTCTGACGTCGAATGCTTTCGGGCCTCCCAGGGTAATCGCACGCGATATGGCGACTCGCGACATCTTGGACGGAGCGCGTCGCTCGCTCGTACGCGACGAGCGCGCCGCGCTCGAGGGCCTGCGTGCCACGCTCGAACGCTTCGGTGCCGAAGCATCGGACCGCCGGACGCTCGACGAGGCGACGCTCACGCTCGACGAGTTGTTCCTGCTCGTCGTCGTCGGTGAGTTCAACGCCGGGAAGTCCGCGGTGATCAACGCGCTCGTCGGCGCGACCGTGTCGCGCGAGGGGATCCTGCCGACGACGGCCGCCGTCACCGTGCTGCGGCACGGCGACGTGCCGAGCGAGACATCGCTCGGCGAGGCGTACGCGGAAGTCCGTCATCCAGCGGCGTTTTTGCGTGAGATCGCGATCGTCGACACACCCGGCACGAACGCGATCGTCCGTGAGCACGAGGCGATCACGGCGCGCTACGCACCGCGCGCCGACCTCGCGCTCTTCATCACGTCGGTGGACCGGCCGCTCTCCGAGAGCGAGCGCGCGTTCGTGCAGCGCCTGCGCGAATGGGGCAAGCCCGTGGTCGTCGTCCTCAACAAGGTCGATCTCCTCGACGATCCGGCACAGATCGCCGAGCTCACGGCGTTCGTGCGCGACAACGCGCGCACGCTGCTTGGCTTCACGCCCGAGGTCATCGCCGTCTCCGCGCGGCTCGCGCAGCGCGCCGCGAGCGCGACGACCGGGACCGAGCGTGACGAGCTCGACGCGCGCAGCGGCTTTGCTGCGCTCCGGCGGTTCGTCTTCGAGACCCTCGATCCCAAGCGCCGGCTGCGGCTCAAGCTCGAGAATCCGCTCGGCATCGCGGAGCGGACGCTCGCCCGGCTCGCAACCACGATCGACGCGCGCGAGAGCGTGCTCGCCGAGGATCGCGCGACCGAAGCTGCGATCGCCGATCAGCTCGCCGGCTTTCGCGAGGACGCCCTCGCCGACTTCGGCGTACGCACCCGCGCGCTCGACGCGATCTTCCTCGAGACGACCGACCGCGCCGATCGTTTCTTCGAGAGCACGATCCGGCTGGCGCGCATTCCGGATCTTCTCAACACGAGCCGCATCAAGGACGAGTTCACGAAGGCGGTGCTCGCCGACAACGCCGTGCGCATCGACGACGAGGTCCGGGCGACGGTCGACCGCGCGATCGACGCCCAGGGCAAGCTGTGGTCCGATATTTCGGAGTACCTCATCCGGCGCCGCGGCTCACTCCAGGACGACGCGTTGCTCGGCCGCATGAGCGGTACGGCGTTCGCGCAGGACCGCCGAACGGTGCTCGATGCGACGGTGCGCTCGACGCGCCGCGTCGTCGCCGAGCGCGACAACGCAGCAGAAGCCGAGCGCTTCGCCGCGAGCGTCCGCGACGCGGCGGCACAAACGGGACTCGTCGGCGCGGGCGCGGTCGGCCTCGGCGTCGTCGTCGTCACGGCGATCGGCGGCGCGGCGGCGGACGTCACGGGCATTCTCGCGGGCGTCGTGATCGCGGCGCTCGGACTCTACATCATCCCGTCGCGCCGGCGCGCGGCGCAGGCCCGCTTCGCACGCGAGTCCGAGGCGTTGCGGGCGAAGCTCGTCGCGGCGCTGCGCGAGCGTTATCTCGAGCAGCTCGACGCGGCGCTCGCCGACATCGCCGCGGCGGTCGCGCCATTCGCGCGCTTCGTCCGCGCCGAAGACGAGCGGATCGCCGCCGCACGCGCCGAGATCGACGGTCACCGGGGAGCCTTCGCGCGCCTGCGCGCCGCAATCGCGCGCGAGGCTCCGGAGTGAGGGCTGGTCGGGCTAGCTCTGGTGGCGGATGTACATCGAGTCGGTCGTCTCGATCGTCACCGCGGCGCCGGTCGCCACGTTGAAGTTCGGCTTGTCGTTGTTCCCGTACATATACCCCCCCGCCGCGCCACCGACGATGCCGACGACCGAGCCGAGCGTGCCGCCGAGGATGCGGCCGATCGTCTGGCTGCCGACCGCCGCGCCGACGCCCGCGCCGAGCCCCTTGCGTGCAATCGTGCTCTGCGACTTCGAGTCGAGGTGGGTGACCTTCGCGTTAAAGTAGCCCGTCTCGCCGTTGGGCGTCACGAGGCGATCGAAGGCGAGCTTGAGTTGCGCCTTGCGGCCCTGACCGCCGCTGCGAACCTCGGCGACGTGACCATACACCGTCGCGCCCTGAAGGCTCGAGTGGCCGCCGGGATACGGCGGCACGACGTTCATCGTGAAGCGCTGGCCGACTTGCGCATGCTGCGTGTTGATATCGGAGGACGACAGCGTGAGGTGCACGATCTCGCCCGAGGGGATCCGCAAAGCGGCCGCGGCCGGTATGGGCAGGGCCGCGACGCCGGCGAGCGTCGTCCCGAAGCCGATGGCCGCCGCGACGGCGAGGCTCCGCATGGAGCGGGTGAGGGCGGTGAAGGGAAGCATGGGACCTCCAGCAGGATTCTTCGCTCGAAAGAACGCGCGACGGTGCCCGATCGTTCGCTTTGCCCGGGCATCCCGCACTCGGGGGAATGATTCCCTCGATCGTGTGAGTCTCCCGAGTCGCGGGCGTGATGCTTTCGGCCCTGTGATCCCGCTCCCACTATGCGGCATGATTGGGCCACGATGGACGTACCGTTTCCGGGCTTTCCGATCCAATCGCGCGCGGGCCGAGCTCGATCCGCGCGGCTCGGCGCCGTCGCCTTCGCGCTGCTGACCCTCGCGTCGATCGCCTTTCGGCTCGTCGAGACGGGCGGGACGCCCGTGGCGTGGCTGCGCGCCGCGTTCTCGCTCGTAGCCCTCTGGGTGCTCTTCGGGCTGCGCAGCGAGGCGCTCGCCAAGCGCGCGGTCCTCGCGTTCTGCATCGAGGCGGCGGGCGCGATCGCGATCTTCACGCTCGTGGACGTCCCGATGGTGCACCAGCACGAGCGCGATATCGGCGAGGCGGCGATCGCCGGTTACGCCGCGCTCGATCACCGCGATCTCCGGACCGACCTGATCGCGAGCGGCCTCGTGGGCGGCCGGGCGGCCGCGGGTCAGCCGGCGGCGATCGTCAGGTAGCTGTCCGGGTCGCCCGCTCCGCCGCCTTTCGGGACGAGGACGAGGCCCGAGCCGACCGCGACCGCCTGCGGAATCCCGCTCGCCGCAAATCCGGCGAGGCGCAGGCCGGCGATGCCATAGGCCTCGCAGAACGACCGGGCGACATCGCCGCCGCTCACGACGACGCGGCCGGCGGCGGGTACCGCAACCCGCGCGAGCTCGACGAGCCGCTCGCGCAGCTCGCGTGACGTCGACTGCGGGTCGAAGCCGTGCGCCCGGCCCATCGCGAGCGCTGCCTCGACGGCCGCCCGATCCGAGGGCAGCGCGAGGAGCGCGTCGCGGCCGTCCAGCAGCGCATCCTCGGCGCGGCGGCCGACCGTCGCGCCGAGTCGGCGATGCTCGTCGATGAGGATCTCCCGCGGCCCGATGAGCTCGCAGTGGCCGCCCGCGGTGTCGAAGCGCGCGATCTGCGCGCGCGTCATCGAGGTGAGGCTCCCGACGATAAACAGCGTCGGGCCGTGGGCGGAGCATGGTGTGGGCGGCTCGCCAGCCGGCGTGCCGAGCGCCGGCGCGAGCGCGAGCGCGTCGAAGAGCCCGGCCGAGCCGACCCAGAGCGGCGCGCCGAATTGCCCGCTCGCGACGAGTTCGACGACCGCTTCCAGGTCGGCGGGCGTTTCGGCGTCGCAGGCGATCGCGCGCGCACCCTCGTCGACCGCCACGGTGACGGCCGCGCGGAGCGCTTCGGCACCGCCGAGCCGCGACGCCGCCCCGACGACGGCCCCGAGGCCCGCGGGAAGTACGCTCGAGACCGAGCTCGACGCGACCGGCGCGTGCAGATCCCGGCCGATTTCCGAGGCGTGCACGGGCGCACCGTCGACGAGCAGAATGCCGTCGCGCTGGATTCGGCCCGCCCGCGGATGGGCCGGCACGACGAAGGCGATGCCGCCGGGGCGCGCGCTCAGGAGCTCGGCGATCTCGGCCGCGACGTTCCCGCGCAAGGTCGAATCGATCTTCTTTGCGACCACGACGTGCGGTCCGAGCGCGGCGAGCGCCGTGCCGACCACGCGCGCGGCGACGGTATCGCTCGCGCGGCGCGTCTCGAGGGCGACGAAGGCGATCTCGTCCGTAAGGTCGGCCGGGAGCCGGTCGAGCCAGACGCTCGCGCGAAACCCGCGCCGCTCGAAGAAGAACGCGGCGTCCGTCGCGCCGGTGAGATCGTCGGCGAGGACGACAAGCCGCGGCGTCACGGCGCCGGGATCACGTCGTCGTAGGTCTCCGAGACCACGACGGGCTCGCTGCGGCGACGGTCGCGCCAGACGACGTAGCCTGCCGCGACCGCGCAGAGCGCGAGGACGAGGAGGACGAGGACGATACGCAGCGGCGACACGCCGCCGGAAGCAGTCGCGGGCACGGCGGCGGCCGGCGGTGCGGTGGCAGGCGCCCCGCCGCGCGGGGGCGAGCCGCCGCGCGGCAGCGGGGGCGTCACCGTCACGCGCAGCGGATTCCGGCCGACGACGAGATCTCCGCCGAGCCCCTGCGTCACGAACGTGAGCGGGACGTAGATCGACCCGTGCGTCGAGAACGGTGCGACGGCGAGGGCCCTCGGCCGGCCGGCGACCGTCGCGTTGCGGCTCCCGACCACGATCGAGGCGACCACCCGGCCGCCACGCAGGAACCGCACGCGATTGGGATAGCGATACTCGGGCGTTGTCCCCGCCCGGTCGACGACACCGCGAAGCGGGACGAAGACCTGGCCGCCGCGCACGATGGCCGAGCTCGGATTGGGTCGACCCGACCCGACGACAAAGATCGGGATCGTCATCGCCGCGGCTGCGAACGTCCCAAGTGACCAGCACGTTACGAGCGCGACGGCGCATCGCACGCCCGTCATGAGCCTCATGCGAATCTCCTCGCGCCGTCGCCGGCGCCGTGATGGTAGAGTAAGACGAATGCACCTCGAAAACCGCTTGTCGTCGGCGATCTTTCCGAATCGAGGCACGGCCGAACGCGCGGCGCAGCAGCTACGCCGGATCGGACTCTCGAACATCCGCCTCAGTGAAGCGCACGACGCGGCGGAACCGCCGACCTTCGCCGCATTCGTGCGCGACATGATGGCGCGGCTCGCGCCCGGCCGGGCTGCGCTCGCAGACGGCGGCGCCCCGCTCGGAAAGTTCGAGCGCTCACTCGTCGAGCAGGGGATCCCGAGCGAGACAGCGTCCGCCGTGAGCGAGCAGTTGCGCGCGGGAGCGACGCTGCTCACGGTCCGTTCCGGCGAGCACACTGAGCGCGCGATGGAGATCATGCGGTCGTTCCACGCGGTCGGGGCGGCTGGCGCGCCCGCGGCGCGGCCCGGTCCAGAAGCGAGCCCGGCCACTCCGCCGGCCAATGCGGTGCCCGCGCCCTCGGCCGACGCAGTGCCCGCGCCCTCGGCCGACGCGGTGCTCGCCCCCTCGGCCGACGCGATGCCCGCGCCCTCGGCCGACGCGGTGCCCGCGCCCTCGGCCGATGCGGTGCCCGCGCCCTCGGCCGACGCGGTACGCACCCTCTCGGCCGACGCGGTGCGCTCCCTCTCGGCCGACGAGATGTCGCAGCTCGCCGTGGGCGGCGGGGAGACCATGATCGAGCGCCTGCAGGCCATGGGCGGCCTGACGGTCCGGAAGGTCACGGTCGTCGAGCGCCGGCAGATCGAGGTCGAGCTCCGGCGCGAGGATCTCGTGATCGGCCGCGAGACGGCCGGCGAGGGCGGCTCGCCCGCGGGTCCGAGCGAAATTCGGATCCCGCTTTCTCACGAGGAAGTCACGATCGGCAAGCGCGTCGTGCTCGCGGAATGGCAGTCGCCCGAAGCCGGGCCCGCTGCGGCCGCATCCTGACGCTTCAACGCGCCCGCAGGATGGGCAGGGCCTTCGCCTTCGCGGCCGCGTAGGCGCTTGCGAACGGCAGGTCCGCGGGCTTCGGCGCCGCCGGCACGACCAGCCGATCCAGCGGCGCCTTTGCGAGCGGCTGGCCGTGCCCGCCGGGCGGCCGCTTCTCGGAAACGACATCGACCGCCGATTCGGTCGTATCGCCGTTGGCGTAGTAGCGCGTGCGGCGCCAGTCCTGCTCCGTCGTCGGGTCGAAGGTCTCGATCGTCGTGCGAATGAGCTGGCCGCCGAAGTAGCACCAGACGTCGATCTCGCTCGCGCCCGTCTTCCCGTCGGCACGATCGAGGCTGGCATAGGCGACCGCGCCGCCGGGAGCGACGATCGTCGCGAACTCGCCGCCGGCGAAGCTCGCGGCGGCGCGCGCCGCGTCGTCGAGCGCCGGATTCGTGCGCAGCCACGGCCCGAGCGTGCCCGTCGCATCGCGTAGCCGAGCGATTCGCACGACGTCGGCGGGCTTCGCCGAATCCGGCCGCCCCGCATCGCACGCCCGATCGGAGCCCTGCATCTCGGAGGTCTCCGGCGGCATGCCGGCGGCGGCGCGGCCCGGTGCCGCCCACGCGAGGCCGCAGCCGAGCGCGAGCGCGACAAGGCTCAGACGACGCATCGGCGCAGCACCCAATAGCGGCCGCCCGCACCGAAGGGCGCGAGCACGGGCACGTCGGTTTCGACGAGCAGCCGGCCGTCGAGCGAGAGCACCGGGGCGCCGACGAGCCGGACGGGTTCGCCGCCGAGCAGCGCCGGATACGTCGAGAGGAACGGTGCCGCCGCGGGATCGGGCCAGCTATACAGTGCGGCCGTGCCGCAGCGAACGATCGCCGCGTGCGGCCCATTCGCGAGGCTGGTCGCGGCGGGCGCAGGCGTGGCCGAGGGGACGGCAGCCGCGACGGCGGCGAGGAAGAGCTCGGCCAGGTACATCGCGCCGCTCTACGGCTCAGGCGCCGCCGGCCACCTGCACGCGCGGCCTGCCGGCCGCCGAGTCGGCGATCCGAGCCGCGAGATATGCGGCGTCGGCCGCGACGCCCGAGAAGCGTCCCGAGCCCCATGTGTGCTGCCACGGCAGGCCGAGGAAGTAAGCACCCGCGACCGCCGTGACGCCGCGCGTGCTCCGGGGCGCCGCGCTCGTCGAAGATCGGGAGCCGCAGCCACGAGAAGTCCGTCCGGAAGCCGATGCACCACACGACGCTGCCGATGTCGGTCGCGTCGAGGGCGAGCTCGCGCGGCTCCGTCGCGGGGCGCCACACGGGGACGTAGCGCGCTTCCCGGGGTGCCGCCACGGCGGCCGCCGCGATGTGGCGGTCGATCGCATTGTTGATCCCCTCGCTGACCGCGTCGGCGCGGTCGAGATTGCGCGCCAGATCGTCATCAAACGTGAACCGTCCGTCCGAGAAATCCAGGAGCCGGCCGTGGAGCGGCATGCCGTCCAGCGCGAAAGCGCGCAGATCGAGATCGTGGCCGCCCGCGCGTCCCGTGACGTAGTGGTTCGTGTTCTCGCGGACGCGCGTGCCGAGCGGGTGCTCCTGGACCGGCATCTCGTAGTAGCCCATTTCGTCGAGCCACGCGACCACGTCCCGGCCGCGATAGCGCCGCGCGACGCGCGGCGCATCGCCGACGCAGAGCCGCACGCGCCGGCCGGCGAGGTGCAGGTCCTCGGCGATCTGAGCGCCGGACTGGCCCGTGCCCACGACGAGCACCTCGCCCGGCGGGAGCTGTTCGGGATTGCGGTAGTGCTGCGAATGGAGCTGCAGCAGCCGCTCCGGGAGCAGCCGGGCGAACGACGGGACGATCGGCGTGTGATAGCCGCCGACGGCTGCGACCACCGCCCCCGCGCGGTACGCTCCGCCGCTCGTGTCGAGCTCGAACGCTCCGCCCGTCCCGGGGCGCACGTCGTGCACGGCGACGCCCTCGCGCAACGGCGGCGAGAACGATGCGGCGAACCCCTCGAGATACGCGACGATCTCGTCGCGTGCCATGAAGCCGTCGGGATCGTCGCCCGCGTACGGATAGCACGGCAGGCGACACTGCCAGTTCGGCGTGACGAGGCAGAACGTATCCCAGCGCTCGTCACGCTACGCGTGCCCGACGCGGTCGCGTTCGAAGACGACGTGCTCGATCCCACGGTCGGAGAGCTCGCGCGAGAGCGAGAGCCCGGCCTGGCCCGCGCCGACGATCGCGACCGGAGAATACGGAACGTCCACGCTGACGAGGTTCCGTGACGGCCGGCCGAACCGGTTCGCCAGCGGGCCAACGGCGCAACCGACGCGTGGTCCCGCCGGTCGTATGAAAAGGTCTCCCTCGGGCGACAACCAGGAAGTTACGTCAGGACGTCGCTCGTGCTCGAAGCTCCACATTCCCCGGCTGACGCGGCCGCTGAGGCAGCCGCATTAACCGCGGCTCCCGAATTGCCGGTCGGCGACATCGCGGCAGCGCCCCCCGCGACCGGCTTCGCGGCCCTCGGATTGCGCCCGGAACTCGTCGCCGCCGTTGCCGCGCTCGGTTACGACGAACCGACGCCGATCCAGGCGGCGGCGATCCCCGCGTTGCTCGCCGGCCGCGACGTCCTCGGCCGCGCCGCGACGGGGACCGGAAAGACCGCCGCGTTCGCATTGCCGATGCTCCAGGCGATCACCGGGACCGGCCCGGGCGTCCGGGGCCTCGTCGTCGTGCCGACCCGTGAGCTCGCGACGCAGGTTGCGGCCGCGATCGCGGGCTACGCGAAGCCGCTCGGAACGCGGGTCGTCGCCCTCGTTGGCGGCCAGCCGATCGGGGCGCAGATCCGGGCGCTCGGCCGCGGCGCCGATCTCGTCGTTGCGACGCCGGGCCGCGCGCTCGATCACCTCGCGCGCAAGAGCCTCGCGCTCGACGGCGTCACCGAGATCGTCCTCGATGAGGCCGACGAAATGCTCGACCTCGGCTTCGCCGACGAGCTCGAGGCGCTCCTCGGCGCGCTGCCGGCCGAGCGTCATGCGGCGCTCTTTTCGGCGACGATGGCGCCGAAGGTCCTCGCGATCGCGGCCCGTCATCTGCGCGACCCGGCCCGCATCTCGATCGCCGCGGACGTCGCCGCCGCGGGCGAGCCGCCGCGGGTGCGCGAGGCGGCGTATCTCGTCGCGCGGCGCGACAAGGCGGTTGCGCTCGCGCGCATCCTCGAGCTCGAGGGCGCGACCTCGACGATCGTCTTCGGCCGCACGCGGCTCGACGTCGATGAGCTGGCGGTGGCGCTCGCGGCCGGCGGCCGGCGCGTCGAGGCGCTCCACGGCGGCCTCTCGCAGGATCAGCGCGACCGGGCGCTCGGACGCTATCGCAACGGCGATTCCGACGTGCTCGTCGCGACCGACGTCGCGGCACGCGGTCTCGACATCGATCACGTTTCGCACGTCGTGAACGTCGATGTCCCGACCTCGCCCGAGACGTACGTTCATCGCATCGGCCGGACGGGTCGCGCGGGCCGCGAGGGCGTCGCGATCACGCTGCTCGATCCGCGCGAGCGCCGGGCGCTGCGCGAAGTCGAACGCGTCGTCCGGCATCCGATCCCGATGGCACCGCTCCCGACGCTCGCGGCTCTGCGCACCGTGCGGATCGGCCGCCTCAGCGACGAGCTGCGGACCGAGCTGCACGGCGACGAGCTCGCGGCGTTCCGGATGGCGGCGAGCGAGCTTGCGGCCGAGCGCGATCCGCTCGACCTGCTCGCGGCGGCGCTCGCCCGGCTCTCGCGGCCCGCGGGCGATGCCCCGGAGCTCGAGCTTCAGGCGCCACGCGTCCTGCCCGAGCGGCCGCTCTTCACGAACGCCGGCCCGAGCGCTCCCAAGCCCGGGTTCCGGTCGCGCGGGCCTGCCCGTGCCGGCGACGCGATCCCGCGCTCGAAGATCTACGTCGGGCTCGGCCGCAACGCCGGGATTGGCCCGGGCGATCTCGTCGGCGCGATCGCCAACGAGGCCCGCATCGCCTCGAGCGCCATCGGTGCGATCGAAATCGAGCCGAAGTTCTCCCTCGTCGAGGTTCCAACCGACGACGTCGATCGGATCGTCGCCGCATTGCGCGAGACGACGATCCGCGGGAAGCGGCCCGAGATCCGGCGCAACGCGCCCCGCTAGCGCATCGTCGCCACGAGCACGGCCACGTCGTCCGTCGCCGTGCGCCGGCCGATCACCGCGTCGACGATCGCGCGTGCCGGCCGGGCCGAACGCAGGAGCTCGGGCCGCATCAGCTCCGCGGCAAGCCGCGCCTCGCCCGCCTCGATGTCGCGATCGATCTCGGTGAGGCCGTCCGTGAAGAAGACGAGCGACTCGCCGGGCGCGAGCGAAAGACGGGCGATCGGATAGCCGCCGGCGGGCGCGCCGATGCCGAGCATCGTCCCGGCGACGTCGGCAATTTCGATTGAGCCGTCGGTTCGGCAGACAATGGGCGGCGCATGGCCCGCAGCGGAGAGCTCGAAGCCGCGCTCTTCGGGATCGTAGATCGCCGCAAGACCGGTCGCGTAGCGCGCGTCGTCCTCGAGTCGGAGAGTCCGGTCGGCGACCTCGAGCATTGCGTCGGGCCGCCCGGTTAGAAACGCCGCGGCCTGCATCGTTTGGCGCACGCGGCCCATCGTGACCGCAGCGAGAAGCCCCTTGCCCATCACGTCGCCGAGGGTCATCGCGATTCGGCCGTCGTCGAGGGCGAAGGCATCGTACCAGTCGCTGCCGATCTCGGCCTCGCGCCGCGCCGGGCGATAGAACGCGTCCAACAGCAGATCCTCGCTCGCCGGGAGCCGACGCGGGAGCGACGCCTGCTGCAGCGTGAACGCGATGAGCCGCTGGTGCTCGTAGAGCCGGGCATTGTCGATCGCAATGCCGGCGCGCCGCCCGAGCTCCACGGCGAAGGCGACGTCGTTCGCATCGAAGTCGGCCGCCTCGGCGCGGCGATCGAGCACGCAGGAGAGCGCGCCGACGACGTGGCGGCCGTTCGTGACCGGCACGGCGAGCAGCGTCCGCATCTCGAGCGCCCGCATCGCCGCAGCATGCGCGGACGAGATCGCGGAACGCGAGATCCAGGCGTCGTCAACGTGCTGGATCGAGGGTTCGGAGCTCACGATCGCGCGGGCGACCGGATGCGTCGCGATGGAATCGACCGGCGGATCGAACCGTCGCATCGCTTCTACGAGCGGCGCGCGCGCGGGATCCCGATGGGCGACCGCGACGCGCTCGATGTGGCCGTCGTCGGCCACGAGGTCCAGGAGCGCGTACGAGGCGAAGCGCTCGGCAACGAAGCGTACGATGTTCTCGAGGGTCCGGTCGTAATCGATCGACTCGGAGAGCCGCTGCGTCGCTTCCAGGAGCGTCTGTAACCGGTCGTGCGCCGAGACGCCCGCCGCGGCTTGGCGATCTGCTCCCGCCCCATATCCCCCGTTTTTCCGGAGCCGACGACCACTGCCTGCGTCCGGCGCGCGCGGCTCGAGCGCGGCGTTCCGGCCGGGTCTTCGATAAGACCGCGGCGGCGCTCGGCCGTCTCCGGACATGGTCAGGACGGTGCCGACGTGGCACGACGCAGGCGAAGGTGTGCGAACGCGGCTCAGAGCGCGAGGCGCCGCCGTTCCCAATCGCCGCCGCGTAGCCGCAGCCGGGTGACCGTGCAGCGCACGACCCACGCGATCGTCCAGCCCAGCGGCACGCTCCAGAGCCCGACGTGCAGGACGATGATGCCGAGCACGATCCCGAGTATTGCGAGCGAGCTCGTCGCGACGCCCATGAGCATCGTGAAGCGCACGTCCCCGGCGGCGCGGATGGGCGCAAGCGTCGCCATCGCGTAGCCCTTGAGGGGCAGGTTCATGACGTGGGCGGCGAGCGGCGCGAAGGCGAGCGTCGCGATCGCGGGATCGAAGGTCACGAGCGCGGCGAGTGGCCATGCGAGGATGGCGACGGCGATCGCCGCCGCCGCGCAGACACCGACGCCGAGCCGCCGCGCCTCGCGCAGGAACGCCCGCGCGCCCGCGACGTCGCGGGCGCCGAGCCGTTGGCCGAGCACGATCTCCATCGCCTCACCGAGTGAGCCGGGCAGCGCCCACGTGAGATCGGAGACGAGCGAGAGCGCGCGGAACGCGCCGACGGTCTTCACGCCGAGCGGTGCGAGGAGCACGATGCAGATCGGCTCGGGCACGATGAGCATCGCGAGGAAGACGAACTCCGGCAGCGAGAGCGCCGCCGTCGCGCGGACGAGCCGCGGCTCGATCCGGCGCTGCGCGAAGATCCCGAGATCGCGACGCCGGGCCACGGCCCATAAGACGTATGACGCGCCGAAGAGCTCGGAGCACAGCGACGCGAGTCCGGCGCCGGGCAGCCCGAGCGGGTGACGGGTGCCGAGGCCGAGCGCGAGGACCAGGAGCAGCGGCAGGTGCACGAGGTTGATCGCGACGAGCGTGCGGACGCCGAGCGTCGTGTCGCCCGCGGCTCCGAACGCCGCGATCGCGATGCCCGAGACGACGAAGGGCACGAGCGAGATCGCGCGGAGCTGCAGGTAGCGCGCGCCGTCGCCCGCGAGCGGGTCGTGCGGCAGCATGCCGTGCAACACGGGCTCGGCGAAGAGGGCGGCGAGGACGATCGCGACGACGACGATCCCGAGCGGCACGACGAGCGAGGCGCGGACCGTCGCGCCGAAGCGCGCCACGTCGCCCGCCCCGATCGCCTGCGCGCCGATGATGCGCGGGCCCGAGGCGAACGCGAAGAGCGCGATCGCGATGGTCATGAAGACGCTCGTTGCGGCCGCGATCGCGGCGAGCGCCTGCGGTCCGCGCGAGCCGATCACGATCGTGTCGGCGACGCCCAGCAACTGGTCGGCCGAGATCGCCGTCGCGATCGGCACCGCGAGGCGCGCGAGCGTTCGGCGCACGGTCGTGTGGTCGACGATCACGCGCGATCTCCCGAACGCGCTCGCAATGGCATCGCGGTGGAAAGTATCCACGACGGCGGCGAGCGCCCGTCGCAACCTTCGCTCTCGCGCAGGCCGCCCGCCCGCCGCCCCGGTAGATTGCTCCAATCGCGACGTCCGGCGACCGTGAGTTCGCACGCCGCCGCTTCGTGCCGAAGAGGTAGTCATGACCGCACCGACCGCATTTGCCGCCGCTCCCCCGTCGCTCACGCCGGAGCCGCGCGTCGCCTACTTCTCGATGGAGATCGCGCTCGAGAGCGACATCCCGACGTACAGCGGCGGCCTCGGCGTGCTCGCCGGCGACACGCTGCTCTCCGCCGCCGACCTGCGGCTGCCCGTCATCGCCGTCACGATGGTGCACCGCTTCGGGTACTTCGTGCAGCGCCTCGACGGCGAAGGCCGGCAGCACGAGTTGCCCGCGCCGTGGGATCCGGCGAGGACCCTCGAGCGGTACCCGGCCTCGGTAACGATCGAGATCGAGGGCCGCGCGGTCCGCATCGAGGCGTGGCGCTACGAGCTCGTCGGCGCGAGCGGATCCGTCGTGCCGGTCATGCTGCTCGACACCGATGTGGACGCCAACGATCCGCGCGATCGCGCCCTCGTCGGGTCGCTGTACGGCGGCGACGAGCGCTACCGCCTCGCGCAAGAGGCCGTGCTCGGCTACGGCGGCTGGGCGATGCTCCAAGCCCTCGGCATCGCAGAGAGCCTTGCGATCGTCCACATGAACGAGGGCCACGCGGCACTCCTCGTCGCGGCTGCGATCGAGACGGCAATGGCGGCGGGGCACCGCACATCGCCGAGCGCCGAGGACCTCGCCGACGTCAAGGCGCGCTTCGTCTTCACAACGCACACGCCGGTCCCGGCCGGCCACGACCGCTTCGCCCCGGCGCTCACGCGCGAGCTGCTCGGCGAACGCCGTGCGGCTTTGGTCGACCAGCTCGGCGCGACGCACGAGGGACTCACGAACATGAGCCATCTCGCGCTTGCCGGATCGCACTACGTTAACGGCGTCGCCATGCGTCACGGCGAGGTTTCGCGCGAGCTTTTCCCGGGCGAAACGATCCACGCGATCACGAACGGCGTCCACGCGGCGCGTTGGACCGCACCGGCGTTCGCGAAACTCTACGATCGGCACATTCCGTCGTGGCGCGACGACAACGCCTACCTGCGCCACGCCGTCGGCATCCCACTCGGCGAGATCTCCGCGGCGCACCGCGCGAACAAGCTCGCGCTCGTCGAGATGGTCGCCGCCGACGCGGGCGTGCGGCTCGATCCCGACCGGTTCACGATCGGCTTCGCGCGGCGTGCCGCCGCGTACAAGCGCGGTGCGCTCGTCTTCTCCGATCTCGACCGGCTGCGCGCGATCGCCGAGCGCGTCGGCCCCCTGCAGTTCGTCTTTGGCGGGAAGGCGCACCCCAAGGATGAGGACGGCAAAGCCGTCATCCGCGAGATCTTCGAGGCTTCGCGCAAGCTCGGCGACGCCGTGAAGGTCGTGTACCTCGCGAACTACGAGATGGAGAGCGCCGCGCTCATTACCTCGGGCGTCGACGTGTGGCTGAACACGCCGCGGCCACCGCTGGAAGCTTCCGGCACGAGCGGCATGAAGTCGGCGCTCAACGGCGTGCCGAGCCTCTCGACGATCGACGGCTGGTGGGTCGAGGGCTGCATCGACGGCGTCACCGGTTGGGCCATCGGACACGGCCGCGCGGATGCCTCCGACGCCGACGACGCGCGGCTACTGTACGAGCGCCTCGAGAACGACGTCGCAAGCCGCTATTACCGCGATCCCGAGGGCTACGCCTGGGTCCGCCGCAACGCGATCGCGCTCAACGGCTCGTACTTCAACACCCAGCGGATGGTCGAGCAGTACGCGCTCGGTGCCTACGGCCTCGTGAGCACGGCCGCACGCGGCTGAGCCCCCGTGACCGTCGCGCTCCGCTCTTAAGAAGAGCGGCCGCTACGTGCGGCCCTCTTCCTCGTCTTCCTCGTCGAGGTGCGACTTCATGTCGTCGAGGACCCACGCGTTCGCCGCCTTCTTCTGCGCAGGCGTGACGTGCTCATCGAAGTACGCGACGAAGTCGCCGTCGGTGGCGCTGCGCTGGATCATCCCCTCGAAGGCATCCTTCGAGATCCCGCAGCGCTCGAGAAAGCCCATCGAGAACGGGCAGTACGCGAGATACTCGCCCTGCGTGCCGGCCGCGTGGGCGCGCGCCTTGTCGATGACGCGCGCGAGGAACGCGTAGCCGCCGAGCAGCTCGCGGCCGCTGCGCGGAAAGTCGGTGGTGAGATCGAGTGCGTTCGTGATGGCCATGGGCGTTTTGTACCCGCACGGTCCGGCGCCGCTCACGCTACTGGTCGCTCGGCCGGCCGCCCGGGCCGCGCGCGGGCCGCGGAACCGGCCGCTTGCCGCACGATGCGAACTCACGGCCGAGGAACCGCTCGACAGCGACGCGCCCCAGCCGCCCGTCGAGCCCGTCCGGAACGGCATTGAAGGCGTGGTTCGCGAGCGGCAGCTCGAGCGTCGCGACCGGATCGGCAGCGGCCCGCAGCGCGTCCGCTATCTCACGCTGAAAGCGCGGCGCGACGATCTCGTCGGCGAGCCCCGTCAGCAGCAGCGTCGGCGCGAGCCCGGGCCGGACGCGTAGCGCCGGGCTCGCGGCGACGTAGGCGTCGCGAAGGCTCGCGGGCGGCCCGCCGAGGTAGGCCGTCAGGATCCGACGGACGTTCGCCGGGTCGGGCCGCGGCGGATGCTCGTAGCCCGCGAGCAGATCGGTCGGCGCGAAATAGCCGATCGTCGCGCATGCGTGCAACGCGCCATCGCGCTGCGCCTCCAGGAGCGCGAGCTCGGCACCGGCGCTCTCACCGAGCACGGCAACGTGACCTGGGTCGATGCCGAGGCGAGCGTACGAGCCCGCGACGGCGTCGAGGATGCGCCCGATCTGCTGCGAGGCGACCGGGAAGCGGATCCCGGGCGCGAGCGGATAATCGACGGCGAGCGCGACGTAGCCGAGCCGGACGAGCCGGCGGGCCAGGTCGCGCTCGTCGCGCCACGACCCGAAGAGCCAGGCACCGCCGTGAATGAGGACGACGGCGAAGCGCCGGTCGGTCGCGTAACTCGCGGCGACGGGCGAGAACACTTCGACGTGCGGCGCACCCGCATAGGCAACCCAGCCGAACTCGCGTCGCGCGCGCGGAGCGGCCGCGAAGGGCGCCACCAGCTCGTCGAAGACGAACGGGACCTCGGACGGGACGCTTCGCGAGGGCGGGAAGAGCGCCGCTAGCGTCGAGAGCTTCTCGGGTAGCGCCGCGAGGGGCAGGGCGGCGCAGAGTGCCGCGAGCGCGACGATCCCGAGTGCGAGCGACCGCATCTGGCCGCGTGCGAGCGCCCAGACGATGAGCGCCGCGACCCCGCACGCCACGAGCCCCCAGCCCGGTACCTCGGGCGCGACGACCCCGAACGCCAGGAGCGGCAGCGCCGGTGCCGGGACGACGATCCAGATCGTGAGGCCGAGGACCGCGAGCGCGACGACGAAGGCGAGTACGGTCGCGAAACGACGGGGCGGCCGGTCCCTCACCGCCGGCCGCCCCGTCGCAAGGAGGCGCTGGTTACTTCGAGGCCGTCAAATCGGTGCAGGTGACGTACTTCTTAAGGTCCGTCGTCGACTCGTGCACGTTGACCGCCATCGGCGACGCCATCAGCGCCGAGATGCCGACCGGAACGGTCGTCTCGGAGACGCCGTCGACGACGTTGCTGAGCGGATACTTCGGAGCGGGGTCGAGCTTCGCGCACGTACCCGTGTGGATGTGATCGGGCTGCGCCGCGTCGGGGGCGCCGACGACCGACACGATGACGCGGGTCTTACTGCTGCCGTCGGGGATGAGGGCGACCGTACCGGACTCGTGCGAGCCGTTCTGCGCGTGGAGCTCGAAGACTTTGGCGCCCGCGTCGGCCGTGTCGGCCGCGCCGGCCGCGAGCGGGCTCATCGCGAGAATCGCGACAGCGGAAAGAATGCCGATAAATGATGAACGCATGCCGTGTGCTTACCCGCTTCGCCCGCGGCGCTCGACAATCGTCCGGCTCAGTAAGCGACCGTTTCCGCGAAGGACTCCCGCGCTCCGAGCGAGTGCACCGACGGCGGTGCGACGGCGAGCGCGGCGGCGGAGAGCCGCATGCGCCGCAGATGCAGCGTGTCGGCGATCCGGACAACGACGGCACGCACCGGATCGAGCCCCGCGCAGAGCTTGAGCGCCGCGCGGTACGCGAGCTCCCCGTCCGGCATGACCATTGGCAGCCGGGCGTTGGGTGCAGCGGTCGTCGTGAGCGCGTTGAGATAGGTCGCAAGCGGATCGTACCGCGCCGCCAGCCGCGCCGTGACGACATCGGCGAGACCGACGCCGTTGCCGTTCCCGTCGCCGCCGGGCGCGAAATCGAGAAAGACGAGCCGCTCGACGGCTGGGCCGCCCGACGACCACGGGCTGGGATGGCGGCCCGTCACGCCGGGATCCGCATTCGTGCCGCTGATCGCCTTGCCGACCTGGTCCACAATGAGCACGTCGATCCGCTCGAAGGGCAGTCGCGGCAGCTCCGCCCGCGCCACTTCGAGCAACTCGGACTCGCGCGCGAGCAGCCGGTCTGCGGCGATTGCCTCGATCGCCGCGAGACGATCGTCCGCGTTCTCGGAGAGGGCGAGGGCGAAGGCGACCTTCCCGGTTTCGAGCACGATCCGCGCCGCGGCCGGGACGTTGGCGGCCATGCCGCCCCAGCCGAGCGCGTGGATCGAACGCGCACCGTCGGCCTTGCCGAGGCCGATCGCCAGCATCTTCGCGGGTCCGCTCTCGAGCGGGCCCCGGAACGACGTGTGCGGCTTGACGCGGTTGACGACGACGATGGCGTCCGCGGCGAGCGCGAGCCGGTCGATGAAGACGGCGAGTCCGTCCGGCGTCCGGCCGATCTCGACCGTCTCCATCGTGGCCTCGATCGGCGCGCCGACCGAGGACTCGTCGATCCCCAGGTGCGCGAGGACCGCGACTTGGCCAGCGGCGGTCGACGCGCCGTGCGAGCCCATCGCCGGGACGATGAACGGCGTCGCGCCGGCGCCGCGCAGCTCGCGAACCAGCGCGGCGACGACCTCGGGCAGGCGCGCGATACCGCGGCTCCCGACGGCAACCGCGACGCGACCGCGCGGCACGTTCACGCCGCGCACGGCAACGCCGACCGCCGACGCGACGTCGTCGAGCGCGGGGCAGGCCCGGACGTCGTACGCGGCGAGGACGAGCTCAGGCGGCACGACCCCCGCCAGGACGTCCGCGAAGCGCGCGCGGTGCCGGTCGACGTCAATCATACCGTTCGCTTCGTCACCGGACTGGGCTCGACCGGGGCTGCGACCACAAGCCGGACCGACGGAGCTGCGCGCAACGCGCCGGCCGAAGTGGGTATGGCCTCGGAGTTGTCACCTGCCCACCTGGAGCTCCTATGAGTCGCGACGCGCGAGCCCTCTTTGAATCCTTCGAGCTCGGACCGATCCGGCTCGCCAATCGCATCGTCATGGCGCCCCTGACGCGGAGCCGCGCGCTCAAAGAAACGAGCGCGCCCCACGAGCTCAACGCCGAGTATTACGTGCAGCGCGCGAGCGCCGGGCTCATCATCTCCGAGGCGACGAACATCACGCCCGAGGCCAAGGGCTACGCCTGGACGCCGGGCATCTTCTCGCAGGATCAGGTCGAGGGCTGGCGCCTCGTCACCCGCGCGGTCCACGCGTCCGGTTCGAAGATGTTCCTGCAGCTTTGGCACGTTGGCCGCATCTCGCATCGGTCGCTGCAGCCGGATGGCCAGTTGCCGGTCGCGCCGTCCGCGATCGGCCCGGGCGGGGACGCGACCGCGTTCACCGAGGATGGGATGAAGCCGATCGAGACCCCACGCGCGCTCCGGGCGGACGAATTGCCGCGGCTCGTTGCCGACTATCGCACGGCCGCGAAGAACGCGATCGCCGCCGGTTTCGACGGCGTCGAGATTCATGCGGCGAACGCCTATTTGCTCGACCAGTTCCTGCGCCCCGGCGCGAACCACCGCACCGATGAGTACGGCGGATCGCCTGAGAACCGGCGGCGTTTTCCGCTCATGGTCGTTGACGGCGTGATCGCCGAGGTCGGTGCCGACCGCACCGGCATTCGCATCTCGCCCGTCAATAAGCTGTACGGACTCGACGACGTTGAAGCGAAGGAAACGTTCATGCCCTTCGTCGCGGAGCTCTCGAAGCGCCGCCTCGCGTACGTCCACCTCATCGAAGGAACGACGCGCGGTCCGCGCGACTCAACCCTGGATTTCCAGGCGCTACGACGCGAATTCGCCGGAGCGTGGATGGTCAACAACGGCTACACGCGCGACCTCGCGGTCGACGCCGTCGAGTCGGGCTATGCCGATCTCGTGTGCTTTGGCCGGGCGTACGTCGGTAATCCCGACCTCGCCGAACGCCTCCACGACGACCTGCCGATCGTCGGCAGCGATGAGGGCACCTGGTATGGCGGCGGCGCCAAAGGCTACACCGACTACCCGCGCGTGGCGGAAACCGCGGCCGCGCGCTGACCTGCTCGGACACCGGCCATGGGCGAGAAGTTCTGAGCTCCAAGCCGATGTAAGCCCGATCGTTGACGCACCGTGAGCGCGATGCTACGGTGCGTCAACGGTGCGTACGACCTTGTTCCTCCGAGCGATCGCATCGCTCGTTCTTTTTTTCTCCCCGGCGCTCCGTGCCGAGGCAGCCGATCCGGCCGTTCCGCTCGCGGCGCTCGGACCGCATGCGGGTGACCGGCTGGTGCGCGCGACGCTCGCCGCGCCCGAGTCGATCGCACCGGGAACGCGGGGCACCGCGTTGCTCACGCTCACTCCGGCGCACGGCTGGCACATCTATTGGTCCAACCCGGGCGATGCGGGCCTCCCGCCGACCGCGACGTGGACGCTACCGGCTGGCATACGGGCCGGCTCCTTCAGATGGCCCGTTCCCGAGCGGCTCGTCGAATCGGGCGTCGAGAGCAACGTCTACACGCACGCCGCGACGCTCCTGGTTCCAGTGGCCGTCGGCGTGCACGTGCGAGCCGGTCCTGCGACGATCGGGGCGGATCTGCGGTGGCTCGTCTGCGCGAACGTGTGCATCCCCGGTCGCGGGCACGTCGCCGCGACGTTGCAGGTCGGCTCGCCGGACGCCGCTCGCACGCCCGCCGCGCTCGCTGCGGCGCGCGACGCCCTGCCGACCACGCCTTCTTTCGCGGCCGTCTTCGACGTCGCGGACACCGCGGTGCACCTCTCGATTCCACGCGCCGCCGTGCCGCTCACGACGATCGCGAGCGAGACGTTCTTTCCTGAGGCCGAGGGCCCGTTCGTTGCCGCCGCTCCGCAGCGGGAGTTCCTCACGGGCGATCGGCTCGCCCTGACGCTCGCGCGGACGCTAGCTGCGCCCGCGCCCGCGACCGTACGTGGCGTGCTCGCCATCGCCGGCACGACTGCGAACGGCGCGAGTGCGACGCTCGCCTACACGATCGTTGCGACGCGCGTGGCCGCGCCGCCGAGCGGCGCGGCGGGTGGAGCGCTCTGGCTCGCGCTGCTCCTCGCCTTCGCGGGCGGCCTCGTCCTCAACGTGATGCCCTGCGTCTTCCCTGTGCTCGCCTTCAAGGCAATGGGCGTGCTGCGCGAGCCCGACGGCACGCGCTGGATCGGCGCGGGCGCCTATGTCGCCGGCGTCGTGGCCAGCTGTCTCGCGCTCGGCGGGGCGCTGCTCGCCGCGCGCGCGGGCGGGGCGGCACTCGGCTGGGGCTTTCAGCTTCAGTCGCCGCTCTTCGTCGCGTTCCTCGCGGGAGCGCTCTTCTTCCTCGCACTCTCGATGTCGGGCGCCGTCGAGCTCGTCATCCCGCTGCCGGGCGTCGTCTCACGGCGGACCGGTGGCACCGGACCCATCGCGAGCTTCGTCGACGGCGCGCTCGTCGCGCTCGTCGCCTCGGCGTGCACCGCGCCCTACATGGGCGCGGCGCTCGGCTACACTCTCACGGCGCCCGTGGCCGCCGCACTCGGCGTCTTCGCCGCGCTCGGGCTCGGACTCGCGCTGCCGTACGCCCTCGTCGCCGGGTCGCCTGCGATCGCGCGGCGCATTCCGCGCCCGGGCGCGTGGACGTCGGTCATCCGCGGTCTGCTGGCGTTTCCGCTGTATGCGACGGTCGCGTGGCTCGCGTGGGTGTTCGCGCAGCAGACGACCTCGGGCGCGCTGCTCGGGCTCCTCTTCGCGCTCGTGCTCGTTGCGCTCGCGGTCTGGGCGTTCGGCGCGCGCGATGCGCTCGGGACGGCGTGGCGGCGAGGCTCGACCGCGCTCGCGCTGGCCGCCGTCGCCGGCGCAATCGCGATCGTCGGGCTCACGACGGCCGGCCGGCCGGCGCCGCCCGCGGGATCGTCCGCGACGCTCGGCTCGGCTTCGAACGGGGCGATCGAAGCCTTCGCGCCGGCGCGGCTCGCGGCGCTGCGCCACGGCGGGACGCCCGTGCTCGTCGACATGTCGGCCGCCTGGTGCGTCACCTGTCAGATCAACGATAAGCTTGCCCTCGAGCAGCCGTCGGTCGTCGCACGGCTCGCGGCGTTGCACGCCGTCACGCTGCGCGGCGATTGGACGCAGCGCGATCCCGAGATCACGGCGTACCTGGCGTCGTTCGGCCGCAGCGGCGTTCCGCTCTACGTCTATTACGCGCCAGGCGTCGCGCCGCAGGTCTGGCCACAGCTGCTGACGCCGTCGCTCGTCCTCGATCGCCTCGTGCCGCCGCCGACGCCCGTCGCCGTCGCGCCGGCGGTCTCGCTGACGCCGCATCGCGACCGCATCGTTCCTCGATCGCGGTTCCCGGAAAGAAACGAGCCGCCCCGATAATCGGCGCGGCTCGTTTTTTTCCGCGATTGTCTTTAGTTGTGATGCATCTGCGGCTTGAGGAGGACCTTCGTGTAGCCCTTCTCGCGCGCTTCGAACTTCTTGTACGCGTCGGGCGCCTGCTCGAGCGGGAGCCGATGGCTCACGATGAAGCTGGGCTTCGCTTTGCCCGCGAGGATGAGGTCGCGAAGATAGACGTTATACCGCTTCACGGGCGCCTGACCCATCTCGATCGAAATGCCCTTATTCCACGCCATGCCAAGCGAAATGAGGATTTGGCCGTTGCGGCCTTCCTCGGTGTCGGCGCCGGGGTCCTTCGGGAAGTACACGCCGATGAGCCCGATATGACCCGTCGGGTTCACCAGCCGGATCAGATCCTCGAGGACCTGATTGCTCTGCTGCCCCGAGAGATTGTCGCGCGAATTCGAGCCGTGCGCCTTGGACTCGTACCCGATCGCGTCAATGCCGCACATGACGCCCGGCATCTTGTCGCCCGCCCCCGGCCGGCCGTTTTGAACCATCTCGCGATGTTTGCTTCGGAGCTTGAGGATCTGCTCGACCGGATCGCCCTTGGAGAAATCGACGCCGATCGCGCCGATGCTCTCGGCGAGCTTGAGCCGCTCGGGAATCTGGTCGACGACGTAGATCTCCGAGGCGCCCTTGATCTTCGCGCTCAGCGCCGCGAGCAAGCCGACGGGGCCTGCACCGAAGATCGCGACGGTATCGCCGACCTTGACGTGCGCCTGCTCCGTCGCGTGGAAGCCCGTCGGGAAGATGTCGGAGAGCAGGAGAAAATCGTCCTCGAACTCGTCGCCCGCTTTGCCCGGAAGTAGCTCGCAGTTGTAATCGGCGAACGGCACGCGCAGATACTCCGCTTGACCGCCCGGGAACGGCCCGAGGCCCGAATAGCCGTACCCGCCGCCGGCGGACTCCGGATTCACGGTCAGGCACGCGTTGCTGTAGCCGCGCGTGCAGTTAAAACAAAAGCCGCAACCGATGTTGAACGGCAGGACGACCCGGTCGCCCTTCTTGATCGTCTTGACGGCCGAGCCGACCGCGTCGACGACACCCATGTTCTCATGGCCGAACACGAGACCCGGATCGACCGGCGCGCGGCCTTCGTACATGTGGAGGTCGCTGCCGCAGATGCCAGAGGTCGTCAGCTTGACGACGACGTCCGTCTGATCTTCGATGCGCGGATCGGGTACGCTCTCGATGGCGACATCCATTGGTGCTTTATAAACGAGTGCTTTCATGCTATTGTGAACTCCTTGGCTATGGCGAGCAATGCTTGCCCCGGCGGCGGAACACGCAAAACTCGGCGAGCCGCTGTCCCGCCAATCGACGCCTCGGTCGCTCGGCCTGCCGCGTGGGTAGGGTACGGCGTGGAGTATCGATTGCTCGGCCTCAGCGGCCTCAAGGTTCCGGCCCTCTCGTTCGGCACCGCGACGTTCGGTGGTGGGAATGACTTCTTCAAAGCCTGGGGCTCGACCGATGCCGACGGCGCGCGGCGGCTGGTCGACGTCTGCCTCGACGCTGGCGCCAACCTCTTCGACACGGCCGACGTCTACTCGCACGGACTGGCCGAGGAGATCCTCGGCGCGGCGATCTCGGGCCGCCGCGACGACGTCCTCATCGCGACCAAGGCGAACTTTCCGATGAGCGACGGCCCAAACGACGCCGGCAGCTCGCGGTATCATCTGATCCGCGCGTGCGAGGCGAGCCTGCGCCGGCTCGGCACGGAGTACGTCGACCTCTACCAACTCCACGGGTTCGACGCGCTGACCGATGTCGACGAGACGCTCGCAGCGCTCGACCAGCTCGTCCGCGACGGGAAAGTCCGCTACATCGGCGCCTCGAACTTCTCGGGCTGGCATTTGATGAAGTCGCTAACCATTTCGGAGCGGCACGGCTGGGCGCGTTACGTCGCACACCAGGTGTACTACTCGCTCGTCGGCCGAGATTTCGAGTGGGAGCTGATGCCGCTCGGCATTGCCGAGCGCGTCGGAACGCTCGTGTGGAGTCCGCTCGGCTGGAGCCGGCTCACGGGCAAGCTGCGTCGCGGTGTGCCGCTTCCGGCGGAAAGCCGGCTCCACGCGACCGCGGAGGCCGGGCCGCACGTTCCGGACGACCGGCTCTACGACGTGGTCGACGCGCTCGACGTGGTCGCGGCCGAGACGGGCCGAACCGTGCCGCAGCTCGCGTTGCGCTGGTTGCTGCAACGGCCGACGATCGCATCGGTCATCATCGGCGCGCGCGACGAGGCGCAGCTGCGCGCGAACCTCGCGGCGGTCGACTTCACGCTCACGCCGGAGCAAATGGCGCGGCTCGACGCGGCGAGCGACGTGACGCCCGCGTATCCGTATTGGCACCAGCGCGGCGCCGGCACGCGCAATCCGGCGCCGGTCTAACCCGGTGCGACGCGATCGGTCGGTGTCGCTCGGAGCGCTCGCCCGGGCCGTCTCGGAGTACATGTAGCGGTCGGCCTTCAAGCGAGGGCGGCGGGCGTTTCCATGCTTTCTTCTGCAACGCGGATCGCGGATCGTCGCGGCCGCAAAGCGATCACGCGCGCGGCGAGCCGCCCGTTGCGCGCGCGGTCGCCGCGTACAGCGACGCGACGATCGCGCCGAAGACGATGAAACCAAGTGCGAGCGCGGGCCCCGCGAAGCCCTCCCCGGCGAGCGCCAATGGCTCACCCTTCCCGCTCGCGACGATCAGCCCGGCGAGCAGCACCCCGAAGAGGCTTTCGCCGACGATGAGCCCCGAGGCGAGCAGCACGCCCATCCGTTGCGCGAACTCCGGCCGCGCCGTTCCACGCGCGTACGCCTCGTAAAAGTGCCCGAGTACCGCGCCGACGACGACCATCGCGGAGACGGACGCCGGCAGGTAGATGCCGATGCCGACCGCGAGCGGCGGCAGGCGCAGCGTGCCACGCGCCGCGAGCGCCGCGTCGATCGCGACGAGCCCGGCGCCGACGAGCGCGCCGATCCCGATGAGGCCCCAGGGAACGGAGCCGCCGACGACGCCGCGCGCGAGCGCTGAGATGAGCGCCGCCTGCGGCGCCGGCAACGGCTGCGCGCCGCCGGCCGCCATAGCGGGGCCGCCCGCGAAGCCGTACGCCCGCGCGAGCAGGTTGAGGATCGGCGGGATGACGACCGACCCGGCGAGCACGCCGACGACGAGGGCGACCTGCTGCTTCCAAGGTGTCGCGTCGACGAGCTGACCCGTCTTGAGGTCCTGAAGATTGTCGTTGGCGATCGTCGCTACCGCGATGCAGATCGCTGTAATGAACAACGCGAAGGCGACGAGCGCGGGTCGCATGGCCGGCGTCGCCCCGTGGGCGATCGCCGTGAAGAGCAGCGCCGCCCCGAGCACCGAGAGGATCGCGAGCCCGGAGACGGGACTATTCGAGGAGCCAATGAGCCCGGCCATGTAGCCGCAGACCGCCGCGACAAGGAAGCCGACGACCGCGACGTAGGCGACGGCGGCGATGACGAGCGGTAGCGCGAGCGGCGCGAGCACGCCGCCGCGCACGAAGGCGTACGCGAGCGCGGCCAGCGGCACGAGCGACACGGCCACGACGATGCCGACCGTCCGGATTGGCACGTCGCGCTCGGCACGCGGCACGTCCGCGGCGCCGGGGGCGGCGAGGCGCCGCGCCGTTGCGAGCGCGTCGACGAGGCCGCCGAAAACCGGTCGTGCGAGCCGGACGAGCGTCCAGATCGCGGCGACGCCGATCGCGCCCGCGCCGATGAAGCGCACCTGATGCGCCCATGTCGACACGGCGGCCGTCTCCGCGGAGCCGGCGACGTGCCCGAGCGTCACGAGCAGCGGCGTTGCGATGCCCCAGGCGATGATGAGCCCCACGAGCATCGCGAGGCCGACGGAGAGCCCGACGAGGTGCCCCGCGCCGAGCAGCGCGAGCGAGAGCCCGACGCCGAGCCCGGTCGCCGCGGGCCCGACGCGGAAATAGCCGTCGAGCTCACCCGCGACGAACTTCGTGCTCGCGAGCGCGCCGAAGCCCGCCGAGGCGACGCTCCCGGCGACAACGGCACGCAGCCCCGCGCGGTTCTCCGCGGCGCCGCCCGCCTCGGCGCGCGCCCCTGCGCCGACCCGCAGGATCTGCGCCGCGGCGACCCCTTCGGGATAGGGCAGGTCCGAGTTCGTGACGAGCGCGCGCCGCAGCGGGACGGTGTACATGACACCGAGGATCCCGCCGAGCGCGCAGACCGCGAACGACTCCCAGAACGGGAACCCGGTCCACCAGCCGACCATGATGAGCCCCGGCAAGACGAAGATCACGGACGCGAGCGTGCCCGCGGCCGAGGCGACCGTCTGGACGATGTTGTTCTCGACGAGCGACCCCCCGCCGATCGCGCGCAGCACGGCCATCGAGATGACCGCCGCCGGGATCGACGAGGCGAACGTCAAGCCGACCTTGAGCCCGAGATACACATTAGCGGCGGTGAAGACGAGCGTGATCGCGACGCCGAGCGCGAGACCGCGCACGGTGAGTTCGCGATCCGTCGTGCGCGCGGCGGTCGTGGCAGTCATCGGGCGCCCTTCGACGTAGGAAACGGCGACGCCCGGAACCTCGGCGAGCGGGCTCGGGTCGTTCGAATCGAACGGGAGTGAGCCGATGACGACCCTGAAGATCAACGGCGTCGAGCGAGAGCTCGATGTCACGCCGGACATGCCGCTGCTCTGGGCGATCCGCGACGTTGCCGGCTTGACGGGCACGAAATTCGGGTGCGGGATCGCGCAGTGTGGCGCGTGCACGGTCCACCTCGACGGGACGGCGGTCCGGTCGTGCGTCACGCCCGTCGCCGCCGCGACCGGCCACGCGATTACGACGATCGAGGGGCTCTCGCCCGACGGCACGCATCCGCTTCAAACGGCGTGGATCGAGGCGCAGGTCCCGCAGTGCGGCTACTGCCAGTCGGGCCAGATCATGCAGGCCGCCTCCCTGCTCGCCGCGACCCCGGTGCCGAGCGACGACCAAATCCGCACGACGATGAACGGGAATATTTGCCGCTGCGGCTGCTACGGCCGCATCGTCGACGCCGTGAAGCTCGCCGTCCTCGCGACGAAGCGCCCGGGGCCGGCATGAGCACGACGCGCGGCGCGTTCCTCGCGGCAGCCGGCGGCTTCGGGCTCGGCCTCGTCGCGACGCTCGAGGGCTGCGCGCGTTGGACCGGCTCGACCGCGGCGCCGATACAGACGCCAGCGGCCGTCACGTTCGTGCCCAACGCGTGGCTGCGGATCGGCGGCGACGATCGCATCACCGTGATCGTCTCGAAATCGGAGATGGGTCAGGGCATCGCCACGGGCTTCGCCACGATCCTCGCGGACGAACTCGACGCGTCGCTCGAGCGCGTCGCGATCGAGTTCGCGCCGGTGCGCAAAGCCTATGCTGACCCGGCGTCCGGGAGCATGAAGACGGGCGGGAGCACGAGCACGCCCGACATGTGGCTGCCGCTGCGAACCGCGGGTGCGACGGCGCGCACGATGCTCGTGAGCGCCGCCGCGAAACTCTGGAGCGTCCCGGCCGGCGAGTGCACGACGGCCGCGGGCGTCGTCACCCACATTGCGAGCGGCGGCCGCGCGACCTACGGCGACCTCGCGGAGCTGGCAGCCACGCTCCCGGTGCCGAGGCACGTCGCGCTCAAGGAGCCGAGCGCGTTCACGCTCATCGGCAAGCCGGGCGTGCGGCGACTGGATATCCCGGCGAAAGTCGACGGCCGCGCGAAGTACGGCATCGACGTCGTCGTCCCGCACATGGTCTACGCGAGCGTCGAGCGGCCGCCCGACTTCGGCGGCACCGTCCGGTTCTTCGACGTGGCGAAGGCGAAGGCGGTCCCGGGCGTCATCGCCGTGGTGCGGATAGACAGCGGCATCGCCGTGGTTGCAACCAACACCTACGCCGCCTTCGCGGGCAGGCGCGCGCTCGCGGCGCGATGGCACCCCGGGCCGAACGCCGGACTGACGAGCCACACGCTCGCCGAGCACGCCCGGTCGCTCGTCCCGGCGGCGAAGGTCGCGCTGCAGCTCGGCAACGCGGCGACGGTCGCGAGCGGCGCGTCGCACGCAGCGACCTTCGAGGGCCCGTTTCTCGCCCATGCGACGATGGAGCCGCAGAACGCCACGGCCGACGTACGAGCCGACGGCTGCGACGTCTGGGCCCCAACGCAAGTGCAGACGCGCTCGCTCGAGCACGCGATGCGCATCACGGGTCTCCCTGCCACGAAGATCAACATCCATACGACGTTGCTTGGCGGTGGGTTTGGCCGCCGGCTCGACGCCGATTACGTCGTCGACGCGGTCGAGACGTCCAAGGCAATCGGCAAACCCGTCAAGGTGACGTGGACGCGCGAAGACGATATCCGGCACGATTTTTATCGGCCGAGTAGCGTCAACGCGCTGCGCGCGACGCTCACGCCGAGCGGCACGATCGCGTCGCTCGAGCACACGGTCGTCGCGCCGTCGGTCCTGCGCCGCTGGTCGCCGAGCGCGTACAAGCACCGGATCGACATGGCCGCGCTCGGCGGCGCGATCGACCAGCCGTATGCGATCGCGAACGTGGTCGTGCGCTACGCCGATCCCGAGCACGCGATCCCGGTCGGCTTCATGCGGGCGCCCGCCGCGAACTTTAACACGTTTGCGCTCGAGTCGTTCGTCGACGAGCTCGCCCATGCGGCCAACAAGGACCCCGCCGACTTCCGGCGCGCGATGCTCGGCCACAACCCACGGATGGCCGGCGTGCTCGACGCCGTTGTGCGCCAAGCGCGCTACGACGCCGGCGCCCCGAGCGGTCGCGCATACGGCCTGGCGCTCTGCTTCTGGGGCGGCAGCTACGGCGCCCTCGTCGCCGACGTCTCGATGGACGGCCGCCTGCCCGTCGTGCACCGGGTGACGATGGCGGTCGACTGCGGTCGCGTCGTCAATCCCGATACCGTCGAGGCACAGGTGCAGGGCGCGGTCAACTACGGCCTCGCGATGGCGCGCGATGCCACGATCACCATCCATAACGGCGCGGTCGTGCAGGGGAACTTCGACGATTATCAGGTGCTCCGAAACGTCGACGCGCCGGACATCGACGTCGTCCAGGTGGCATCGACGGAGAAACCGACGGGGATCGGCGAGCTCGGCACGCCGCCGATCGCACCCGCGATCGCGAACGCGGTCTTCGCGCTGACCGGCAAGCGGGCGCGCGTGCTGCCGTTCTCGGCCGCGTACCGGATGACGGCAGCCGAGCGGGAGCGCAGCGCCTAACGTGCACGGTGCCCCGCACACCGTCCGCGAGGCGCCGCCGCTTCCCGCGAGCATTCGCGCGCGCATCGTCGCCGCCGTTACGCATGAGCTCGGCCGCGGCGGCGCGGCGTCGCCCGTACCCGGTGCCGTCGTCGGCATCTGGTCGCCGAGCGCCGGGAATGCGGTCCTCGGCATCGGGGCCGCCCGCCTGCAGCCGCTCGTGCCGATGTCGGGGCGCGACCGCGTTCGGATCGGCGGCATGACGTTCGGCTACACGGTGACGGCGCTGCTGCGGCTCGTCGACGAGCGGCGGCTCGCACTCGACGACCCGATCTCGCGCTTCTGGCTCCCGGTTCCCGTCCGGGATGGCGACCGGATCACCGTCGGCGATCTCATGGCGATGCGCAGCGGCCTCGCCGACGTCCGCAACGAGCCCGGATATACCCGTGCTGCGGCGCACCCGGCGACGGCGGCCGATCGCCTGCGGCTCGTCGCGCTCGCGTGCGACCGGCCGCTGCGCTTCGCACCCGGCACGCGCTTCGAAGACAGCGGCACGAACGGGCTGCTGCTCGGCATGATCCTCGAGCGCCTCACGGGCGCGAATCCGACGCGCTGGATCGCGACAACCCTCATCTGGCCGCTCGGGCTCGCCGCGACGTCGTTTCCCACCGCCACCGCGTTGCCGCGCTCGGCCGCGCACGGCTATGCCGTCGGCGCCCGCGACTGGTCCGACGTTTCCGGTGCGACGCAGCCCGCGCTCGCGTGGACGGCCGGTGGTATCGTCTCGAGCGCGAGCGACGTCCGGCGCTGGCTCGACGCTTCGATCGGCGGCCGGCTCACGGCGGCGTCGACGCAGCGAGCGCGGCTCGCCTGCCGCCCAACGGGAGAGCCGGGCATCGGCTACGGGCTCGGCCTGCGCTGCGCGGCGGGCTGGCTCGGCGCGAGCGGCTACACCGCCGGTTATAGTACGGCAGCATACGAACTGCCGAGCTCGCACATGATCGTCGTCGCTTTCGTCACGACGCTCGCCGATCAGCCCGCGCCCGGGATCGCGAACGCGATCGTACGCGACGTCGCGCGGATTGTCACGCCGCTACGAGTGCCCTTCGAGGACGAGGCGGCGCCGCGCGAGGCCCGCATCCCGCACGGCGCGAGTGTCGGACGTGCGGCCGCCGCGTCATCCAAGCGGCGCTTTCATCGCGCGATCGGCACCGTCGCGACGCCGCCTCCGAGGCGACGGGTCGCCGCCGTTCAAGCAGCGGCGCGCATCGCCGGAATCCCGTGCGTTAGAACGCGCGTGGCGACCGTCCTACCCTCGTTCGCGACGAGTCCGCTCGCGAGCGGTCGCCTCACGCTCGCCAACGGCGCTACCGTCCGGCTCGTCGGCCCGGCCGCGAGCCCGATGCTCGCCAACGTCGTTCGCATGCGGCCGGGCGACCCGGCGGTCGCGTGTTACGGACCGCTGCGCGCGTATCCGGGCGGCGCGCCGGCTCGCGTCATCGTCGTCAACGATCTCGCGACCGGCGGCAGCTTCGACGCGCTCGGCACGTGGCCGAGGGCACGCTGACCCGAGCTCAGGGCGAGGGCGACGCCGCCACCGGCGTCGCGCCCGGCAGCGCGTTCGCGGGCGGCGGCTTGAAGCCGTAGGTTTCGAAGATCGCGAGGGCGTCATGCGAAGCGAGGAAATCGAGCCAGAGCTTCGCCGCTTCGGGATGCGGCGCGTTCTTAACGGCGGCGGCACCGTAGACCGCTGTTGAATTGTCCGCGTCCGGGATCTTGACGTCCGCAAGCGGATTCCCAATTTGCTCTTGAAAAAGCGCCTCCGATCGCCAGGTGACGCCGGCGACGCCCTTGCCCTGCATGAGAAAGAGCGGCGTCTGCCGGTGATGGATGTGCGTGAGAATCGTCTCGCCGTTCTGGACCTTGGTGTCGTAGACCGCCGTCACGAGCGCATCGCCGCCCGCCTTCTTGAGTGCCGCTTTAATCTGTTTGACGACGCCTTCGAACTTCGGATTGGGCATGATCAGCCGCACGCCGGGCTTCCCGAGATCGGCCAGCGATGCGATGTGACCGGGATTTCCCTTCGGGATCATGATCGTGAGGTCGTTCGTCGCGTATGGGACGTCGGGGGCCGTGAGCAAGCCCATCTCGACTTGGTCCTTGACCTTCGCGTAGCCTGCGGCGTAAAGATCGGGATGGACGGTGAACGTAAGGTTACCCGACGTGAACGTGTCGTGCATCTTCATCGCGTCGACGAGCAAACCCGGCGGAATGGTGACGTAGAACAGCCGGCCCTTGTATTCGGGGTGTAATTCCTCGAACTTCGCGGCGAGGGGCGCCATGGCGAAGAAGTAATTCCCGCCGACGAAGAGCACGAGTTTCGGATCGTTGAGATTGCCGTGAAAATCGGCCATGTCGTCGACCTGGTCGACGGTGAACTCGAGGCCCTTGTACGTCGCGGGATCGTTACGACCGTTGCTCCACGGCGGAAAGAGCTTCTCCGCGGCAGCGGGTAGCGCAAAGGCGGCTGCAAGGGCCGTTCCGAGCGCCGCGCGCGCGACAAATGTGCCGAGCCGCAGCACTAGAACGTACCCGCCGCGACGGCCGGGAACGCGATCAGGCGCGTCTTGTCGAACGTCGGACGCGGATGGCTGAGCACGAATGCCGACACGTCGTAGGCCTCCTGTTGCGAGAGCACGTTCGGCGGGCCGCCGTACGGCATGTTGTAGCGTACGAATGCCGACATCGTCGTGAGGCGATGCATGCCCGCACCGTTATTGAACGACTTGGGACCCCACAGCGGCGGAAAAATCGCGACGCCCTGGCCGTGCGCTCCATGACAGGAGGCGCATTTCTGCCCGAAGATCTTCGAGCCGTCGGCGATGCTCGGCGGATGCGGCGGCGAGAAATTGATGAGCTTCTGGCCCGAGAAACCCTCGCCGACGGGCGCGCCCTTCGATACGAAGGCGATATACGCCGTCAGCGCCACCATCTCGCGGCTCGAGTACGCGGGCGGCGTGCCGTTCATGCTATAGAGAAAGCATTCGGCGAGCCGATCCTGGAGAGCGATGAAGCGCTTCGAGCGCTTGTTGTATTGCGGAAAGTTCGCGAAGATGCCGCGGTACGATCCGCCGTGCGCCTTTGTGCCCGCATCGACGTGACATGCCTCGCACGACATACCGACCTTGATGTACTTCCCGGCGTACTTCGGCGTGTCGTGAACGATGTTGCGGCCGTACTCGATGAGCGCGCCTTCCTTCCCGGAGGGCATCGGCGCGAGCGCGGGCGCGGGCGGTCCGGCGTCGGGCGCGGCTGCGACGGCGGGAACGCCAAGGGCGAGCCCTGCGAAAAGAACGAGCAGCCGTAGCTTCATAGCGTTTTATTACGCGGCCGAGCGCTCACCGACCCGCGCGCCAACGCCTAAATTTTTGATGCCGGCCGCGTGATTCCCGATGGCGCGCATAGGCGTCCCGAAAGCGCACGGCCAACGCGACGGCATGAAGCGCACGCAATTTATCACGGCGGCCTCCGTCGCCGGCGCCCTCGCCGCAACCCGCGACGTCAGCCTTGCCGCCATGGCCGACGTACCGGGCGGTCGCGATCTCGTCGAGCCGCATTCGGCTTTCGACGCATCGGCCTTCGACGCGACGCTCGGCAAGAAAGCCGACATCCGTCAGGTCTGGGAGAACCTCGGCTTCAAGCCCGGCGTTTTCAACAACATCAAGAACTCGCTCAACGGTCTACAATTCAGCTTCGGCTACGCGCCGGGTTCGATTGCAATGGCGATAGCGAGCCACGGACCCTCGAGCGCGTACACCTACGGCGACGAGATGTGGAGCAAATACAAGATCGGCGAGTTCTTCGACCTCAAGGATAAGGCCGGCGCGCAGATCACGAGCAACGTCTTCTACGCGCGTAAGAGCTCGATGGGCGGCTCCACGGATCCCAATAACGACGCGAGCATGTATCAGGATACGAGCGTCGCAGCGTTGCAAGCCCGCGGCGTCGTCTTCCTCACATGTCACACCGCGGTCGAAGAGCAATCCCGCGCGCTCGTCAAGGCGGGCCGTGCGCCCGCGGGCATGACGGGCAGCGACGTCGCCGCCGACATCCTCACGCACCTCGTCCCCGGCGCCTTCGTGGTCCCCTCGATGGTCGCGACGGTCGCCGTTCTGCAGCATAAGTTCGGCTACACCTACATCACCATTCAGTCGTAGTCTCGAGCATAGTCTCGAGGCGACGGCGCGTGTTACGTGTGCGAACGCCACGAGACGTGGTGCGCGTTGGCCGGGGCGCTCCGCTTAACAGCCTCGTGCGGAGCGCCCCCGGTGCGCGCACCGCGTCGCGCTCGGCGATCGAGTCGTTCGTTTAGAGCTGAACTTCCTCGAGCTCGCGGTTGGCGGTTTCGGGACCCATCGCGTAGCCAATGATCGTAAGGATCCAGAGCCCCGCGCTCCACAGGAACGGTGCGCTCGGACCGTAGTTCGCGATGCCCCAGCCGAAGAGGAACGGCGCGAAGATCGAGGCTACCCGGCCGCCGCCGACCATGATGCCGAACGACGTTCCACGCAACGTCGTGCGAAAGAACTCGCTGATATACGTGTCGCCCACGCCCCAGAGCCAGCCGAGCATGCCGATCATGAGGCCGCCGAAGATAATGAAGGTCTGCAGCGACGTCGTCGTCGAGGCGACGATCGTGCAGGCGATCATGATGATCGCGCCCGAGATGCCGGCTGGGCGGCGGCCGACGAAGTCGGCGATCGCGGTACCGACGTACGACAGAAAGAACTGCACGACGTAGAAGCACATCGCATAGAAGATTGCCTGCGTCGGCGTCTGATGGAATTTCTTCACGAGGAGGCTTGTGAGGAAGACCGTGATGCTCCAGTAGCCGCAGGCATTGGCGATGTAGATCAGCCAGCCGATGGAGATGCGCTTCTTCGCGCCCGGAATCGACCAAATGTTTTGTTCGGGATGCTTGATGCCCTCGAGCTGCACGAGCTTGGCCATGTCGGCCTTCGCTTCTTTGAAGCGAGTCGACTCGCTCATGATCTGGCGGACGCCGAAGACGATGAGCGCCGGAACGGCGGCGAACGCGAAGCACCAGTGCCAGCCGTACCTCGGCACGATCACGAGCGCCGCGGCCGCGGCGACGATGTAGCCGAGCGAGTACAGCGAGAACATGATGCCGCCCGTGCCGATGGCGCGCACGCGCTTGGGCCACATCTCGGCCGTGTACGGCGCGCCGACCGCGAGCTCGCCCGCGCCGCCGACGCCCGTGAGGAAGCGTAGACCCGTGAAGACGAACAGATTCGACGAGACGCCGCCGAACGTGGTCGTGAGACCGTAGAGCACAATCGACCAGCGCAGTGCCGTGCGGCGGCCCAGCTTGTCCGCGAGGATTCCGAAGCCGATCGTACCGATCGTGTAGCCCACGAGAAAGATCGAGCCGATGAGCCCGAACGTCTGCACCGAGATGCCGAAGTCGCGCTCGATGAGCGGCCCGACGATGCTGAAAATATTGACCGCGTACGCGTCGAAGCCGTAGCCGAGGCCCGCGGCGATCGCGACGATGAACGCCTCTCGCCATGCGATGCTCACGCGCGGCTGGACGACTATCTCCTGCGTGAATTGCTCCGGCAGGACGACCGTTCTCTTCATGTTGCCTTCCCCGGCCGGTTCTTCGGCCGATTCCGAGCGCTGAGGTAGCGGCCAATGCACGGGTCTCTACCCGCTACTCGCTCGGGCGCACGCCGCGCCCGATCCATTGATCTCAAGAATGACCCAGGACCACGTGAAAACAGGTTGCTGCAAACCGAGTTGCAAGCCGCAATCCGGCTCCCTCCGCGGTGGAATTGCGGTACGACTCGGTTGAAAGCGCCCCTTTCGACGGGCCCTAAATAAAAACATAAAAGCCAGGGCACGCACCCAAAGCGGGGAAGTTTTCTCCATCGCCGCTCCAGGGAGTCATTCGACGTGAGAAACTGGGCCAACCCCGAATTCGAAGGCACCCTCGAGGAGGCATGCGCGAGCGTACCGAGGGCGCCGTACATCCAGCGCATCGGGATCGAAGTCGTCGGCAACGACCAGCGCGCCGGCGAACGGCACGTGCTCTTCCCCAAGTTCGATCTCGGTCTGACGCCGTGGACGGGCGAGGATCTCCGGTGCTCGTCGCTCGACTTCGAAGCGATCTGGACTGTCGTCCGGGTCGCGAAGGGCTATCCCGGCGCAATGGTGTGCGGAAACTTTCCCGAGGACTTTCCCGCCGAACTGCGATGACGCTCGCGCGCTCGGAGTACGTCGCTCCGCTCGCCTACCTCGCACGCATGATCGCCGACGCCTGCGACGCCAGCGACGCCGTGCTCCTCGCCGGCTCGCCGTCACGCGTCGTCACGAGCTCGTGCGAGCGTGCCGCGGATCCGGCGGCGCCTCGCTGTACGATCGTCCTGGACTCTGGCTGCACCCTCATCTTGTACGGCCGCACGGTGCCGCCGCCGCGGGCGACCACCGAGCTCGCCGCGCTCGTCCTGCGGACGTCGCTCGAGAACGAGGCGCTCCGCGCGAATGGGACGCGGCTCGAACGCCAGGCGCGGGCGACCGTTGAGGTCAGTCGCGAGATCAGCGGCTTGCGCGAGCTCGGCGCCGTGTTGCAGCTCGTCGCGGAACGGAGCCGCGAACTGTTGCGCGGCGAGCTCGCGGGCGTCGCGCTCCTGGACGAGACCACCGGCACGATCGCGTGGCCCGCGATGAGCGGCGCGCGGACCGACACGCATCTACACGCGCTCTTTCCCGCCGACGGCGGCGTCGCCGGGCGAGCGATTACGACGCACCGGCCCGTCGTCGTCAACGACCTGCTGCTCGACGCGACGCTAACGCCCGCGAGCAATCCGATCTCGTTCGCCGAGGGAATCCGCGCCATCCTCGCCGTGCCGCTAGACATCTCCGAGCGCGCCCGCGGGTGCGTGATGATCGGCTATCGCTCGCCGCGCCGCTTCTCGGCCCAGGAGCTCGACGTTCTTTCGAGCTTCGCCTCGCAGGCCGCGATCGCGGTCGAGAATGCCGAGCTGTACGACCGCGCCAAGCGGGATCGCGCGCGCATGGCGTCGCTCGTCGAGAGCATGGACGAGGGGCTGCTGCTGGTCGACAACGCCGGCAGCGTCGCGCACGTCAATCGTCGCGCGGAGGAAATCTTCGGCGTGCCGCACGGCGCGATCACGGGCGGCGCGCTCGGCGTTGCGCTCGCCGCGCTCGGCGCGCGCAGCGACGATCCTGCGAAGCTGCGCGCGAAAATCTGCGCGCTCATCGACGCGGGCGAGCGATTTCCGATGTGCGACATCCGGCTCACGCGCTCGCCGCTCGTCGAGCTGCGGCTCACCGCGTTTCACGTCTACGATTCGGGCGGCATCGAGCTCGGCCGCGGCTTGCTGTTTCGCGACGTGACCTTCGAGCGTCACGTCGAAACGCTCAAGAGTGACGTCATCGCGATCGTCTCGCACGAAATCCGCTCGCCACTGGCTTCGATTGGCGGCTGCGCCTCGGCGCTGCTCGACACGGCGCGCAACCGGACGCCCGAGCTGCAGCGCCGCTATCTCGAGACGATCGAGCACGAGAGCGCGCGCCTCGACGACCTCGTCTCACGGCTCACGGACGTCTCGCTGCTCGACGCGGGCGTCTTCACGATCGAACCGCGCGCCTCCGATCCGATCGCGCTCCTGGAGCGCGTCATCGAACGCCGGCGCGGCGAGCGGACGATCGCCCTCGACGCGCTCCGGCCGACGTCGCCGCTCGCATTGGATCATCGCCGCATCGAGCAAGTCGTCGAGAACCTCCTCGACAACGCGCTCAAATACTCGCCCGGCTCGAGCGCGGTGGCGGTCCGCGCGATCGACACCGACCACGAGCTCGTCGTCGCAGTCTCCGATACCGGCGTCGGCATCGAGCGCGGCCTCCACGAGCGCGTCTTCGAACGCTTCTATCGCATCGAGGGCGTCCGGCGCAAGGAAGACGGCAGTGGCCTCGGGCTCTACATCTGCCGGGGCATCGTCGAGGCGCACGGCGGCCGGATCTGGCTCGAGTCCTCGCCCGGCGGCGGAACGACGGTCGCGTTCTCGCTGCCGCGCAAGACCGTCGCGGCGTGAAGATCCTCGTCGCCGACGACGAAGACTCGATCCTCATGCTCGTGCGTTCCGAACTCGAGCTCGCGGGCTACGAAGTGCTCACGGCCGACGACGGCGCGGTCGCGTCCCGGCTGGCGGAGACGCAGGCCCCCGATCTCGTCATCCTCGACATCATGATGCCGGGTCGCGACGGGTTCGCCGTCTGCCGCGAGATTCGGGAGTTCTCGCAGGCACCGATCATCGTGCTCTCGGCGCGCGGCCAGGAACAGGATAAGGTCGACGCGCTCAACCTCGGCGCGGACGATTATATGACGAAGCCCTTCAGCGTCGTCGAGCTGCTCGCGCGCGTCAACGCTGCCATCCGCCGTAGCCACCGCGGCGATGCGACGGTCGAGCCCGCACTCCTCGAGAGCGGCGAGCTCACGATCGAGTATCCGACGCGACGCGTCTCGCTACGCGGGAAGCCGATCAAGCTCACCGCAACGGAGTACCGTTTGCTCTGTACGCTCGCCCGCAGCGCCGGGACGACGCTGCTCCATGACGCCATTCTCGCCGCCGTTTGGGGACCGGGCTACGCGGGTCAGGTCGAATATCTCTGGGTCTACGTCGGCCGGCTGCGGCGCAAGCTCGAGCGAGACCCCGAAGCGCCGACGATGCTCGTCTCGGTTCCCGGAATCGGCTACCGCTTCGAACGCGCGATGTGATTATTTAGGACGCTGTTAGGTGTATTTCCGCGCGGGCGGAGAAATGCTTTTTCCACTCACTCGCGGAGGGTACGTTACATCATGGCACGTTCAGCAGCAGACTGGGATCGCCGGCCTTCGCTTCCGTCGACGCACTTCATCGATCCGCGCATCTATAGCGACGTCGAGATCTTCAACGACGAACAGGAAAAGATCTTCGCGAAGACTTGGGTCATCGCGTGCCACGAGAGCGAAGTCCCGGAAAAGTACGACTTCCGCACATACACGCACCCTGCGGGCAAGAATCTGATCATCTCGCGTGGCGACGACATGAAGATTCGCGCCTTTTACAACGTCTGTCCACATCGCGGCAACACCGTGCTGTACGGCCCCTCCGGCAACGGCAAGCACATGGTTTGCATCTTCCACGCCTTCGCGTTTGATACGAAGGGCAATTGCGTCGACATCCCGCGCCAGACGGCGGGCTATCAGGACCGCGTCTGCAAGGCGGACATGGGATTGCGCGAAGTGCGCACCGAGACCGCCTTCGGCGGCATGGTCTACGTCAATCTCGACGACGGTGCGGGCTCGGTCGCGGACTTCATCGGTGAGGCGCTCACCGACATGAGGGTCGCGCTCTCGAGCGAGCCACTTGAAGTCTTCAGCTATCACAAAGCCGACGTGCATACGAACTACAAGCTGTGGCACGACACCAACAGCGAGTTCTATCACGATTACATGCACTATCACAACCGCCAGACGAGCATGATGCAGCCCGGGTACTTCGAGCGCAAGTACACGCAGTACCCCAATGGCCACGCGCGCGTCGGCGACCAGACGGTGAACTACGAAGCCTACGAGGGCTTCAAGGGCCGCGATCTCTCGTTCCCCGGCATGTCGCTCAACCAGTGGAAGATGGTCGACCTCTTCCCCGGCATGACGTACAATCTGCGCGGTTCGTCGCTGCGCATTGATACACTCATCCCGCTCTCGCCGACGCACGTACAGATCGAGTATCGCGGACTTGGCCTGTTGCGCGACACCCCCGAAGAGCGCGCGCAGCGCATCGACGACTACAACTCGATCTGGGGCCCCTTCGGCCGCAATCTGCACGAGGATCTGCTCGGGGTGCACGGTCAAGGTCTCACGATCGGGCACGGTCAGGGCTTCGTCCTCCACGCGCGCGAGGAAGACTCGACCATCCACGACGAGATCGGGATGCGCCATTTTTACGCCGAGTGGAGCGCGAAGCTCGGCCGGTCCTCGAGCGATCCGTACGGCGAGCAACCGAGCGACGGCAACGGGTCGGCGAGCGGTGCACAGCCGCACCTCGCGGCGGCGCACTGACGCCGTGATGGACGTGCAAGCGCGCTCGCGCACCGTCGACTTCGAGACGCACCTCGCCGTTACGACGCTCATCTACGATGGCATCCAGCTCATGGATCGTAAGGACTTCAAGGGCTGGCTCGACTTGTGCGATACGCAGTTCGACTACCAGGTGACCGCGTGGAGCCCGGAGATCCGCAAGGACATGGCGTGGTTACGTCATGACCGCGAGGGCATGGAGCATCTCGTCAAACTGCTGCCGCGCCATAATACCGATCAGTCGGCATTCACGCGCCACACGAACGTCTACACGATCAAGCCGTCGGCCGCGCACGACGACGGCGGCGCGGTCGACGTCGTGTCGGCCGTGACCGTCTACCGCACGACCCTCGACGGCGGTGAAACCTCGATTTTCGCGATCGGCCGATACTTCGACGTCGTGACGCTCGGCGACACGCCAAAGCTACGGTCCCGTACCGTTCGGCTCGATACGCGCGCCCTCGGCATCGGCACGCACTACCCGCTTTGAGCGAAGCGGCGACCGCGGCCTCGGTCCGCGTGCGCGTCGACGGCAAGGGAGAGACCTCCGCCGACTTCGCGTGCAGGCCAGGCGAAACGATCCTCCATGCCGGCCTGCGCGCCGGCGTGGCTCTCGCCTACGAGTGCGCGACTGGGACGTGCGGGACGTGCAAGGCGACGCTCGTCTCGGGCGAGACCGTTTGCGATTGGCCCGAGGCGCCGGGCCATAAGACCGTTAAGGCCGAGCGGCGCGAGTTGCTCATGTGCCAGAACCGGCCGCTCGACGACGTTTCGCTGACCGTCGCCCGGCGGCTCGACCTGCCCGTCGACCGCATCGCGCCCGACTACACGAGCGGCGTCATCGACGGCTCGCGCACCGTGGCGGACGGGGTCGTCGCCTTTACGATCGTGCTCGATACGACGATGTCATTCCGAGCCGGCCAATTCGCGCTCGTCTCGGTCGACGGCGTACCCGGCGCCCGCGCGTATTCGATGACGAACTTCGCCGCCGAGACAGCGCGACTCGAGCTCCTGGTCAAACGTTCGGGCGGCGGGTTCACCGGCTGGCTCTTCGAGAAACCGCGGGATGGCGCGCGCGTGCGCGTGTTCGGCCCCGTTGGGGCCGCGGTTTTCGAACCGGAACTCGGTCACGAGCTCTGCCTCATGGCGGGCGGCTCCGGGATTGCCGGCATGATGGCGATGCTCGAGCACGCCTGCGGCATTGGATATTTTCGCGAGCACGCGGGCGAGGTCGTCTTTGGCGTCCGCACGTCGGCCGACGTCTTCTTCCTCGACGAGCTCGCCGCGTACGCGTCCGCGGCGGACGGCCGCTTGCGCGTGACGATCGCGCTCTCGCACGACGACGCCTCGCCTGAGTTGCGCGCGCGCTATCCCAACCTCGATTTCGCGACGGGCTTCGTGCACGACGCCGCGCGATCAAAGGCCATTGCGCTCGAGAACGCGATGTACTTCATTGCCGGTCCGCCGCCCATGGTCGATGCAAGCCTTCGGATGCTGTTACTCGAAGCGAAGGCACCGGCCAATCGGATCCGTTACGATAAATTCGGTTAAGGAGTGAAACGATGAGCTGGCAGCGCATGTGTCCCGCGGCCGATGTTCCGACCGGCGGGATGGTGCAGCACGACGCGGCCGACGGCACGCAGGTCCTCCTGCTCTCCTCGGGTACCGAAACGTTCGCCTGTCAGGCGATCTGTCCGCATCTCGATTCGCCGCTCGAGGAGGGCATGTTCGACGGCTCGACCTTGACGTGCCACCTGCACCTTTGGCAGTGGGACATCGCGAGCGGCGAGCCCAAGGGGCTCGCCGAGTTGCCGCTCCTCACGTACGACGTCAAGGAAGAGAACGGAGACCTCTATGTCAACTTCGACGCATAACGGCACGAACCACTCGGCGCCCGCGACGATGCCGATCGTCGACATGCGCAACCGGCCGCGTTTCCTCCATCCGTTCTTCGGCGCCGAAGCATCGGGCCCGAACTTCGACGTCGTGAAGTGGGTCAACGCACGCGTCGGATCGCGCGACCTCGAGCATTTCACAAAGGCGAATGATCCGGCGGCGTTCGTTGCCGAGATCGCGGCCGCGGGAATCGCGAAGGCCTTCGTCGTCGGCCGCGACACGCCAAACAACAAGATCCCGAACGACGAGGTGGCAAAGCTCGTCGCGACGGCGCCTGACCGGCTCGTCGGCATCGGTGCCGTCGATCCGCAGCGGCTCGGGATGACGGCCGCGCTCGACGAGCTCGAGCGGCTCACGGGTGAGCTCAAGCTTGCCGGCGTCAACGTCGATCCGGGCTTCCTGCCGAAGCCGCTCCATGCCGACGACGCGCTCTTCTTTCCGATGTATCAGGCCTGCGTCGAGCTCGGCGTGCCGGTGTTCGTCATGTCGGGCCCGACGTCGCCCGATCTCGACTACAATCATCCGAGCGCCGTCGGCCGCGTCGCGAGCGTCTTCCCGAAGCTCAAAATCGTCTGCTGTCACGGGTTCTATCCATTCGTCGACGAGATGATCGGAATCGCGTTCAAGCACCCCAACGTTTACGTCTCGCCGGACATGTATCTCTTCGCCCCCGGCGCCAAGCTCTACGTCGAAGCGGCGAACGGCTTTATGCGCGATCAGCTCCTCTTCGGAACGTCGTATCCTTTCCGGCCCATGCGACAGAGCGTCGAGGACGCGGCCGAACTCGGCCTCAACCCCGAAGCGTACGAACGCGTCATGTGGCGCAACGCAAACGCGCTCTTCGACTTCGGCCTCGACGCCACGCCCGCCGCGGCGACGACGATCCCAGCACCGCGCGCGAGCGGTCGTACGAAGAAAACGTAGGACCGGCGGGGCGTTACGGCCCCCTTTTTTCGACGCTACGCAGATGCCGGCGGCGGCGTTCGGCCGACGACGGTGCTCGATCTCGTTACGGCTGGCGCGGACGGTAGCCCAGTCGGCACCTGGTCCGGAGCTCGTAAACGCTCGTCGGCAGCGCCGTCTGCATCGGCGCCACGGGCGCCAAGGTACCGGAAGAGGAGACCCGCGATCGAACCGAACACGAGCGGCGCGAGTACATAGAGATACCACAAGGAATACGTACTGCTCACGATCATCGGTGCGAGCGCGCGTGCGGGGTTGCCCGCGCCGCCACTTACCGGGCCGCCGAGCAGCACGCCCGCCACGAGCGCGAATCCGATCGCGATCGCGGCGTTTCCCGAGCCGATCTTCGAATCAGACGTCGTCGCGGCGACGGTGAGCACCAGGATAAACGCGACGAGGCCTTCACTGCAGAACACTTGCAGGCTGCTCGAGCCGTGCGCCGGCGCCGTCGCACCGAGCCGCACGTTGGCCATCGCGCTCTGACCATAGACGAGCCAGATCGTTAGCGACGCGCAGATCCCGCCAAGGAGTTGCGCGACCCAGTAAGTCGGCAACTGGCGCCAGGGAAATCTTCCGGCGACCGCGAGGCCGAGCGTTACGGCCGGATTCACGTGGCCCCCGCTGATCGAGCCGATGCTCGCGACGATCGCGATGAGCGATAGCCCGAACGCGAGCGCGATGGCGAGCGAACTGTATGCCGATCCCGCCGTATTCTCGTGCAGAGATGCAGCGATCACGACGCCCGTTCCGACGACGACGAGAATAAAGGTTCCAATGAATTCGGCGACTGCCGCGCGCATGGTCATACCGCACCTCCTACTGTGTAGATGTGATGTGACTCCAGGGAAATTGGACCAAAACCGCGCCACGGCGACGCGGGCGTAAACAAAAATTTAGCCCGGTATGAACATACCGGGCTAAGAGTCACTCAGAAAAATATCGCTTACGCCGGTAAGTCTTTCGGGCGATCGGCGTAGATGAGCGTCGGTTCTTCTTTCTTCTCGATGACTTCCTTATTGATGACGCACTTCTTGACGCCTTGCAGGCTCGGTAAGTCGTACATCACGTCGAGCATGACTTCTTCGAGGATGCTGCGCAGACCGCGGGCACCCGTCTTGCGGCCCTGTGCCTTGGTCGCGATCGCGATGAGCGCTTCTTTGGTGAACGTCAGGTCGACGCCGTCCATACCCATGATCTTTTGGAACTGCCGCACGAGCGCGTTGCGCGGCTCGACGAGGATTCGTCGCAACGCGAGCTCGTCGAGCGCGTCGAGCGTTACGACGATCGGCAGGCGGCCGATGAACTCGGGGATCAAGCCGAACTTCAGCAGATCCTCGGGCATGAGCTGCTGCAGTAGCTTCCCGACCTTCACATCGCGCTTCGATTCGGGAATGCTCCGAAATCCGAGCGCGTTGCTCGCAACGCGGCCTTCGATGATCTTTTCGAGCCCGTCGAAGGCGCCGCCGCAGATGAAGAGCACGTTTGTCGTGTCGATTTGGATGAACTCTTGGTGCGGGTGCTTGCGCCCGCCTTGCGGCGGGACGTTCGCGGTCGTGCCCTCGAGGATCTTGAGGAGTGCCTGCTGCACGCCTTCGCCAGAGACGTCACGCGTGATCGACGGATTTTCACTCTTGCGAGCGATCTTATCGATCTCGTCGATGTAGACGATGCCCTTCTCGGCGCGCTTAACGTCGTAGTCGGCGGCCTGGATGAGCTTGAGGAGAATGTTCTCGACGTCTTCGCCGACGTAGCCGGCCTCGGTGAGCGAGGTCGCATCCGCCATCGCGAGCGGCACGTCGAGGATCTTGGCGAGCGTCTGCGCGAGATACGTCTTGCCGCTACCGGTCGGGCCGACGAGGAGGATGTTGCTCTTCTGGAGTTCGACGTCGTCGGCCGTCCCGCCGGCATTGACCCGCTTGTAGTGATTGTAGACGGCGACCGCGAGCGTCTTCTTCGCCCGCTCCTGCCCGATCACGTACTGATTGAGGATATGGTTGATCTCTTTGGGCTTCGGGATGTTGCGAAGCCGAACGTTCTCGTCGACGTTCTTGTAGAGTTCTTCCTCGATGATCTCGTTACAGAGCTCGATGCACTCGTCGCAAATGTAGACGCCCGGGCCCGCAATCAATTTGCGCACCTGCTCCTGGGACTTGCCACAGAAGCTGCACTTCAATTGACCCTTCTCATCTCCGAATCGGAACACGCGGCGATCCTTGTCTGCGACGGTAAGCTACGCCGGGGTGGGGTTGCTGACGCGCATGTCTTTGGTGAAGATCTCGTCGATGAGACCGTACTCTTTGGCTTCGCCCGAGGTCATGTAGTAGTCGCGATCGATGTCCTTGAGGATCTGCTCGACCGGATGTTTCGTCGTGGTCTCATAGATGCCCGCAAGCATGCGGCGCGTCGCGATGAGGTCACGCGCGGCGATCTCGACGTCGGTCGCTTGGCCGCCGATCTGCTGCACCCACGGCTGATGGATGAGGATCTTCGAGTGGGGCAACGCGTAGCGCTTGCCCTGCTCGCCGCCCGTGAGGAGAATCGAGCCCATCGAGGCGGCCATGCCGGCGCAGATCGTCGCAACGTGCGGCTTTACCAGCTGCATCGTATCGTAGATCGCCAGGCCCGCCGTGACGCTGCCGCCTGGGCTATTGATGTACATGTCGATGTCTTTGTCGGCGTCCTCGCGCTCGAGGAAGAGCAACTGCGCAATAACGAGATTTGCGAGGCCATCGTCGACGACGCCGCTGACGAAGACGATCCGCTCCTTGAGAAGTCGCGAATAGATATCGAAGGCTCGCTCGCCCCGCGCGCTCTGCTCAACGACCATCGGTACCAAGTGGCCCACTACCGTACTCCTACGCCTGAAAGAATGCTTGCGATGTGACTACGCGCGGGATGCAAAGGTTGCTTCAGGCGTTCTCGGAGGCACCGGAGGCTGCCTCGTCGGAGACGGCCTCGTCGTCGGCGGCCGCCTCGTCGGCCGCCTCTTCGAAGTTCCCCTCGTTGGACGTGTCGCTCGCGACGCGCTCGGTGATCTTCGCGTGCTCGAGGATCAGATCGATCGTCTTGCCGCGAACGATCCCGTCGAGGAACGCCTGCAGGTTCGGCCGGACCATCTCGATCACGGCACCCTTCGGTTGCCGATACTGCGCGGAGAGCTGATCGATCTCGCGATCGATGTCCTCGTTCGCCGCAGCGACGTTCTCGAGCTTCGCGATCGCCTCGAGCAGCAACGTGCCCTTCACGCGCTTGCGCGCCTCGCGGCCATACTCGGCGCGGAGTTCGTCCTCGGTCTTCGCCTGCGCGTGGAGGTAGTCGTCCCACGTCATGCCGGCGCGCTCGACATAGCTCTTGGCCTCGCCGACGAGTCCCTCGAGCTCGCGATCGACGAGCACGGGCGGCAACGCGAAGTCGTGCAAATCCGCGAGACGGTCGACCGCGACCGTCGCAAGCTCACGCCGCTGCCGATTCCGGGCGTTCGCCTCGAGCCGGTTGCGTAACTCGTCCTTGAGCGAGTCGATCGTTGCCTCCGGCGGGCCGAAACGGCGGGCGAACTCCTCATCGAGCACCGCGAGCTCGCGGACCTTGACGTCGTGCACGGTGATCGTGAAGACCGCCGACTTGCCGGCTAGCTCGGGATTGCTGTACGGATCCGGAAATTCGGCGGAGACGTCCTTCGTCTCGCCCGCCGACATGCCGACGATGCCGCTCGCGAAGCCCGGGATGTAATTTTCGGCGATGAGCTCCGTCGGCTGGTTCTGCGCCGTACCGCCCTCGAAGGCGACGCCGTCGATTGTGCCCTCGTAATCGATCGTCGGCACGTCGCCGAGCTCGACCGGGCGCTCGACGGGGACGAGGGTCCCCGCTTCCTTCCGCATGCCCTGTAGCGCCGTGAGCACGTCCTCGTCGCTCACCGCCGTCGAGGGTCCCTCGAGCGTCAGCCCCTTGTAGTCGTGCGGCTCGAACGTCGGCCGGACCGCGACCGTCGCGCGAACGCGGACGGGTTGGCCCTCCTCGAAGGGCAGTAGCTGCATGTCCGGCTGGTCGACGGGACTCAGATCGTGCTCGTTGAGCGCCTTGGAGTAGGCGTCGGGCACGAGCGCGTCGAGCGCACGCTCTTCGATCTGCGCCGTTCCGTATTGGGCCTCGAAGAGCCGGCGCGGGATCTTGCCCGGCCGGAAGCCCGGGAGCTTCGCATTCTTCGAGAGCTCGCGAAACGCGCGCTCGCGTGCGCTGGCGAGCTCGGCCTCGGAGAGAGCGATCTCGAGTTCGACCTGCGTCGGGTCGAGACGTTTGAGGGTGGCGGCGCTCACGAGGGCCTTTCTGGGATCGACCCGGCGCGGGGTCGACCCGGCACTGCGGAGCGCACGCCCGCGTCGAGACGGAACATTGGAGCGGAAGACGAGATTCGAACTCGCGACCCTCGCCTTGGCAAGGCGATGCTCTACCACTGAGCTACTTCCGCGGTCGCGGCGCACAACGCCGAGAACAACCAACACAGGTTACTTCGAGTGCGAGCGCGCGTCAAGGACCGACGGCGCGAGCCGATAGACCCGAGTAGGTGATGCGGTGAGGTGGTGGCGGTCGGCAGGCATTTCGGCGACGTCGCTCGCCACCTTGCTGATCGCGCTCTTCACGGTGGCGCAGTTCGGTCTCGTCGGGTCGCTGATCTCCTGGGCCCTCGGGCGATGCGGCCGTCCTCGACGTCTCGGGCTATCAGCGCTCGCTCTCGCAGCGCGTCGCCTACGAGGCCCTCGCCGCGCACGTCGGTTTGCGTCCGCCCGGCTGGCAGAGCGAGCTGACGGACGCCTCGCGCGAGCTCTGGGACGTTCAGGCCATGTTCATGGCGCAGCCCAGTGGGCGTCGGCCAGCTCGGCCGCGATGGCATGACGCTGACCGGACGTACTCTCCGCGCGTATAAGGCCGCCGCGGGCCGCGTGGCGCGAAACCCAGCCGACGGCGTTGCGTTCGCAGCGATCCGGCGCGAGCGGCTGCCCCTGCTGACCGCCCTGCGCGCTGCAGCAGCCGAGCGCGAGCGTCGCGTCGCGGCGAGCAGCCTCGCGCTGCAATGGCTCGTCGTCGTGGTTGGCAGGATATTCTGAGCGAGACACTCCTCGAGACGGCCCGCTTGCTTGCGTGCGACTGGGGCCTCCTTTTGGAGAGCGACGTCGAGGGCTTGATCGTCCACGCGTGCGCGGGAGCCGTCCCGCCGGAGGTGGCCGTCGGCGCGAGGCTCGTGCTGCCGCCGGGCCTCGCCGAGCAGTTGCGGGGCGCCGCGAACGCGGTGACCGCATCCGAGCGCCGACGTCGGCCCATGGCGCGAGACAGCGGGCGTCGTCATCGATCGGCCGGGCAAGGCCGCCGAGACGTTCGTTCTCGGCGGCGCGAAGGCACGGCGGCGGCCGCTCGGCTCAGCCGTCAACGATCGCTACGGCCACGCGATCGGCGATGCGGTGCTGCGGATCGCCGGCCGGCGTATCGCGGAGACCGCCCACCCGAGGGGCTTCGTGGCGCGCATCGGCGGCGACGAGTTCGCGATCGTGCAGATCTCGACGACGCGGGCGCCACGGGCTCGGCGAGCGCGCTCGACCTCACGCGACGCGTCGTCGAGCGCTTCGCATCGCCCGTGCGCGTCGATGGGATCGCGCACGACGTCGGCGTCAGCATCGGCATCGCGATCGGCACGCATCGTATGGCCGACCGCGCGCCCCTCGTGAGGCTCGCGGACGCCGCGCTCTACGCGGCCAAGGACTCACGACTCGAGCGCATCTGCCTATCCGCGAACGGAACACTCGAAGCCACCGGGCGAGCGGCGGCGGGCGGCGGGCACAGGCAGGAGCCGAGGTGTGCGACCGCGTTGACGTAGTCAGTTGCTCCGCTTCGAGAAGGGCCAGCGCTTCGTGAACCTTCGACGACTCATCTCTCGCGCGCCGTGGTCGGTTCTGCGTCAGGCCGCCGGCAAGGATCGCGCTGGGCTCGGTCCGGCCGTGCGTTCCGGCCGCTCGAAAGCGATCGGGAACCGGCTCACGGATGCCGACCGCGTCGTGACGTCCGTCTGCCCGTATTGCGCCGTCGGCTGCGGCCAGCGGCTCTACGTCAAGGACGAGGCGCTCGTCCATATCGAGGGCGATCCCGACAGCCCGATCTCACGCGGCCGCCTCTGCCCAAAGGGCGCCTCGACGATGCAGTTCGTCACGTCGCCGCGGCGCGTGCATACCGTGAAGTATCGCCGGCCGTACGGGACGGCATGGGAAGAGCTGCCGCTGGACGAGGCGATGGAAAGGATCGCCGAGCGCGTCATCGCCACGCGTCGCACAACGTGGGAATCCGCGACGCCGGAGGGGCTCGCGCTCAATCGGACGCGCGGCATCGCGAGCCTCGGCGGCGCGACCCTCGACAACGAAGAGAATTATTTGATGAAGAAACTCCATACGGGTCTCGGCATCATCTCCGTTGAGAATCAAGCGCGGCTTTGACATAGCTCGACGGTCCCGAGTCTCGGGGCTTCGCTCGGTCGCGGCGGCGCAACCACGTTCCAGCAAGATCTGCAATTCTCCGATTGCATCCTCATCATGGGGTCGAACATGGCCGAATGCCATCCCGTCGGCTTCCAGTGGGTGATGGCGGCGCGCGAGAAGGGCGCGCAGGTGATCCATATCGATCCGCGCTTCACGCGCACGAGCGCCGTCGCGACACGCCACGTACCGATCCGGCCGGGCACCGATATTGCGTTCCTCGGCGGAATCATCAACTACATCCTGAGCGAAGGCCGCGAATTCCGCGAGTACGTCGTGAACTATACGAACGCCGCGACGATCGTGTGCGACACGTTCCGGGACACCGAAGATCTCGACGGGCTCTTCTCCGGATACAACGCCGAGAACATGACGTACGATCGCGTGAGTTGGCAATACAAGGGCCTCACGCCGCAGGCGGCAGCGGGCAGCAAGGCCGAGGATGCCGACGAGCCCCTCGACGGCGGCCGCGCGCCGATCCGCGACGAGACCCTCGAGGATCCGCGTTGCGTCTTTCAACTCCTCAAGCGGCACTACCGGCGCTACACGCCCGAGACCGTCGCCGATATCTGCGGGATCTCGGCCGAGCAGGTGCTCGCGGTCGCGGAAACGCTCTGCGAGAACTCCGGCCGCGAGCGCACGAGCTCGATCGCGTACGCCGTCGGCTGGACGCACCACACGGTCGGCGTGCAGTACATTCGCGCCGCCACGATCGTCCAGCTCCTGCTCGGCAACATCGGCCGGCCCGGCGGCGGCATCCTCGCGCTACGTGGCCACGCGTCGATCCAAGGCTCGACCGATATCCCAACGCTCTATGACACGCTGCCCGGCTACATTCCGATGCCGACCGTCGAGACGGCGACGAGTCTCGCGACCTTCATCGCCAAGGACGATTCGCAGGCGGGATTCTGGGCCCACCTCGACGCGTATACGATCAGCTTGCTCAAAGCGTACTACGGCGAGAACGCGACGGCGGAGAACGACTTCGGGTTCGGTTATCTGCCGCGACTCACGGGCGACCACTCGATGGTCACGACGATGCACGAGATGCTCGAGCGCGAGTGCCTGGGCTACTTCGTCGTCGGTGAGAACCCAGCGGTCGGGTCTGCCAACGGCCGGCTGCAGCGCGAGGCAATCTCAAAGCTCGACTGGCTGGTCGTGCGCGATCTGCTCGAGATCGAGACCGCTTCCTTTTGGCAGCAGGGCCCCGACATCGACTCGGGCTTCTTGAAGACGGAGGACATCGGAACCGAAGTCTTCTTCTTCCCCGCCGTCGCCCACACCGAGAAGAGCGGCTCGTTTACGAACACCCAGCGGTTGCTGCAATGGCATCACAAGGCCGTCGACGCGGCCGGCGACGCGCGCTCGGAGCTCTGGTTTTACTACCACCTCGGCCGGATCATCAAGGAAAAGCTGAAGGACTCGACCGATCCGATGGACGCGGCGATCCAAGCGCTCGCGTGGGAGTATCCGACGGAGGGCGAGATCGCCGAGCCCGTCGCCGAGGCCGTGCTGCGCGAGATCAACGGCTACACCGCGGACGGAACGCTCCTCTCGTCGTACGAGCAGCTCGAGACCGACGGCTCCACGACGTGCGGCTGCTGGATCTACTGCGGCTGCTATAAGGACGGCGTCAATCAGACCGCTCGCCGCAAGCCCGGCGGCGAGCAGACGTGGGTGGCGCCGGAGTGGGGCTGGGCCTGGCCCGCCAACCGCCGCCTCCTCTACAACCGCGCATCGGCGGACCCGGCGGGCAAGCCGTGGAGCGAACGCAAGAAGTATGTCTGGTGGGATGCCGACGGCGGGAAGTGGACGGGTGAGGACGTGCCCGACTTCATGGCGACGACGCCGCCGGACTACGTGCCCGAGCCCGGCGCGAAAGCCGAACACGCGCTGCGCGGGGACGACCCGTTCATCATGCAGAGCGACGGCGTCGGCTGGCTCTTCACGCCCAACGGGCCGATCGACGCGCCCTTCCCAACGCACTACGAGCCGCAGGAATCGCCGGTGAGGAACGCGCTCTACGCCGAGCAGTCCAACCCGACGCGGATCCAGCTCGACTCGCCGGAGAATCGCTACAATCCATCGGCGGACGAGCCGGGCGCAAGCGCGTATCCGTTCGTCGCCTCGACGTACCGGCTCACCGAGCAGCACACGGCAGGCGGCATGAGCCGCTCGAACTCCCATCTCAACGAACTCCAACCCGAGATGTTCTGCGAGGTCAGTCCCGCGCTCGCGAAACGACGGGGACTCACCAACGGCGGCTGGGCGACGATCGCGACCGCCCGGAGCGCGATCGAGGCGCGCGTGCTCGTCACCGAGCGGATGCTGCCGTTGCACAGCGAGGGCAGGACCATCCATCAGGTCGGGCTGCCGTACCACTGGGGCTGGGCGGGCGACGTCACGGGCGACCCCGCGAACGATCTGCTCTCGATCGCCGTCGATCCCAACGTCCACATCTTCGAGACCAAGGCGTTCACGTGTGACATCCGGCCCGGGCGCCGGCCGCACGGCGCCGCCCTCACTGCCTACATCGACGCGTACCGGGCGCAGGGCGCCCTCGTCGAGACACCGGAGACAATCGATGCCTGAGGCGTTCGGCGACGCGGCGGAGACCACGCTCGCAACCTACGGCGACGCGGCGCAGCCGCGCGTCGGCTTCTTCACCGACACCACGCTCTGCATCGGGTGCAAAGCCTGCGAGGTCGCGTGCAAGCAGTGGAACGAGATCCCCACCGACGGCCTCGAGTTCACCGGCAATAGCTACGACAACACCTCGCAGCTCGGCGGCGACACGTGGCGCCACGTCGCCTTCATCGAGCAGATGGACCACTCGCCGCAGGCCCAGCTCGTCCAGTTCGACTCGACGGACCGCTGGCTCATGGAATCGGATGTCTGCAAGCACTGCACGAGCGCCGCGTGTCTCGACGTCTGTCCGACGGGCGCCCTCTTTCGCACCGAGTTCGGCACGGTCGTCGTGCAGGACGACGTCTGCAACGGCTGTGGCTACTGCGTGCCCGCATGTCCGTTCGGCGTCATCGACGCGCGCCAAGAGGGCGGCCACGTCGGAAAGTGCACGCTGTGCTACGATCGGCTCAAAACGGGTGAGGAGCCGGCGTGCGCAAAGGCGTGCCCGACGGAGTCCATCCAGTTCGGTGACCTCGACGAGCTCCGAGAGCGTGCGGCCGAACGGCTCGAAGCGGTCCGGCCGAATTTCACCTCGGCGCAGCTCTACGGTGCGGACGACGCGGACGGCGTCGGGGGCTTCGGCGCCTTCTTCCTCCTGCTCGATAAGCCTGAAGTCTACGGGATGCCGCCCGATCCCATCGTGACCACGCGCGATCTGCCGCACATGTGGCGGCGCGCCGGCATTGCGGCGCTCACGCTCGCGGCAATCGTCGCCGTGACGGCGCTCGGGCCCGAAGCTTGAGCGGGCGGGTCACGGTTGCCGCCGCGTCGCGCAACGGAACGACGTCGTACTACGGCCGGCCGGTCATCAAGCCGCCCGTCTGGAGCGAGGAGATCGCCTGGTACCTCTTCACGGGCGGGCTCGCGGGGGCTGCAGCGACGTTTGCGACCGTCTCCCGCGCGCGGGGAAACCGCGTGCTCGCGCGGCGCGCGCTGATCGGCTCGCTCGTCGGGACGGCGATCAGTCCCGTGCTGCTCATCAGCGACCTGCACGATCCAAAGCGCTTTCACCACATGCTGCGCGTCTTCAAGCCGAGCTCGCCGATGAGCGTCGGGACGTGGATTCTCTCCACATTCGGCGCCGCGGTCACGGGCGCCGCGCTCGGGGAGATCGGGCTGCTGCCGAAGCCGCTCGGCCTCGCACTCGAAGGGCTCGCGGGCGCACTCGGGCTCGCGCTCTGCACGTACACGGCGCCGCTCCTCTCCGACACCGCCGTCCCGATCTGGCACGACGCTCGGCACGAGTTGCCGTTCGTCTTCGCCGGCAGCGCGGCGGCAACGGCGGCGGCCTTTTGCCTCGTGACGACCCCGAGCGATCACGCGGCGCCGGCGCGGCGGCTTCTCGTGGCGGGCGCGCTGATGGAGCTCGTCGCGACGCAGCGCATGGAGCATTCGCTCGGTCCGCTGCTCGCGGAGCCGTACGGCAAGGGCAAGGCCGGAAGGTTCAAAAAGGCGGCGACGTGGTCGACCGCGATTGGCGGTCTGCTCGGGGCCGCGTTCGGCGGCAATCGCGCCGTCGCCGTGGTCGCCGGCATGGCCGTGCTCGCGGGCTCGGCTTGCGAGCGCTTCGCCGTGTTCCACGCGGGCATCGAGTCGGCGACCGATCCGAAATACGTGGTCATTCCGCAGCGGGCACGGCGCGACGCGCGCGAGCGCGGAGCCGCCTGACCCGGGCGTTCGTGGGTACGAATCTCCCGTTCGGTCGTGACCACCCGGTCATGCAGTGAAGGAGCACCCCTTGGCAACCGCCACCAAACAGCAGAACGGTTCGTCGATCGCGACGCAGCAGATCGATCCGCTCGTCCTCAAGGGCGAAGGCCTTGGCGAGATCCAGAAGTTCGGGACCGTTCTCGACGCGCGCATCGCGCTCGACGAGAAGGTTCGCATCGACAACAGCGCGGCGCTCAACGGCGTCCTTGCGAATACCATGATCTTGCAGTCGCTGTACAAGAAGTACCACTGGCTGATGCGCGGCATCACGTTCTATCAGTTGCACCTGTTACTCGACAAGCACTCCACCGAGCAGCTCGAGCTCATCGACGCGCTCGCCGAGCGCGTGCAGAAGCTCGGCGGCGTCTCGGTCGGCGATCACCGTCACGCCGCCGAACTCACCGACATTCCGCGCCCGCCCAACGGCGTGCAGAGCGTTCCAGCGATGCTCGAAGCACTACTTCAGGCGCACGAGCTCACCATCACGCGCATTCGTGAGGCCGTCGACCATGCGAACGAGAACGGGGACGAGGGCACCTCGGACGTCCTCGTAAGCGAAGTGCTTCGCACGAACGAGACGCAGGTCTGGTTCGTCAGCGAGCACCTCGTCCTCACGCCCGTCGTCGAAGCGTAGCGTTGAAGTCCGCGGGAGCCCGGGCGGCGCCCGGGCTCCCGTGATTCGCGCGCGACTCAGGAGCGAATCGACTGCTTTACGGGTATGTCGTAGCGATGCACCGAGCTGGAGGAGCCGATGGCCACAACTGACGTAGGCGATACGACCAAGAAGACCGTGACGAACGCGAAGACGTACGTCGAGCAACAGGTGGAGCAGCAGATTCATGCGCTCGCCGAGCGGGTGGGCGGCACGGAAGCGACCCTCCAGACGGTCGCTGACGCGCTCCGCAAGGACGCGAACATCTCCTTTCTGGCGCCGGCGGTTCACGGGGGCGCATCGTATCTCGGACGCTTTACCGGTTACCTTCACGGCCGCAGCGTCGATCGCATGTTCGGCGACTTTTCCGGCTTCAGCCGCGAGCAGCCGGCGGTCGCCACCGTTATCGCCGTCGTTACTGGTTTCGTGGTCGCGCGCGGCCTGAAAGCGTCGCTCGACGGTTCCTCCTCCGCCTACGCTGCGAACGGAAAATAAGTACGATGTCCGATACGAATCCTTCGCTCGATAACACGAAGGACAAACTCGCCTCGTCGCTCGGAGACGTGAAGGCGAACGCCAACTCGATGGCAAGCGACGTGAAAGCTAATGTCAATGCGAAGGCGAGCGACGTCAAGGCGAACGTCAATGCGACGGCGACCGACGTTAAGGCGAACGTCAGCTCGACGATGAGCGACCTCTCGGCAAAGTCGTCGGCGACGCTCGAGGACGCGAAACAGAGCGTGAAGGGGAACCCGATCGGGTTGCTTATCGGCGGCGTCGTCGTCGGCGCAGCGATCGCCGCGTTTGTGCCCGTTACCGAAATGGAACGCCGGCGCGTCCAGCCGGTTCGCGACGACCTCGTCGGCCGCGCGACGAAGGCGAAGGATGACGTCGTTCGCGCGGGCCGCGGCGTGCTCGAGGAGACCGTCACTGCGGCGAGTCAAGCCGTCAACAAGCACTCGAACGAGCTCGCCAAAGAGCTTGAGGACGACTTCAAGACGACCGACGTCAAATCGGCCGATGCGAAGAACACGGTCGATCGCGCCGCGGATTCCGCTCAACGTGCGGTGAACCAGACGGCCGACAACGCGAGCAACGCTGTCGACAAGTCGGCAACGAAACTCAAGGGCTAATCTTCGCACCAGGCCGCTCCACCGGAAACGGCGGCGTGCAACGGAACGACCGGTACGGTTCTCGTGCCGGTCGTTTCGTTTCACGGCGACGCTCAAGTGCTTGGGAGCAGCGGCCGACAACCGGAGGAGTGATCGCAATCGCACTTCGGAAGCCCTGATGGATTCGCTCGCGGCCGAAACCGATATGCATGCGGCCCACGAGACATCGGGCCGAGAGCGCGCTTGCGCGGCAGCGCTCGCGGCCGCGATCGCCCTCATCGCGGCGGTGACCGTCTCGGGCGCTTCGGGCCGATTGCATGGGCTCGCGCGAGTCGACGTCGGGCTCGCGGCGGCCGCCGCGACGGAACTACTCCTGACGGCGACCGTGCTGCTCACGCTGTACCGGGCGTTGCGCGTGCGCAGCATCGCCGTGCTCGCGACCGGCTACTTCGCTGCTGCGCTCGTCGGCGAAGCGCGTGCGTTCGCGGCCCCGCGGATCGGTAGCTGGTACGGCCTCGAGCTCGGCATCATGCTCGCCTGCGCGACCCTCGGCTTCGCCGACGCAACCGCCTCGCACATCCGACTCCCCCGAGCGGTGCGTAATCTCCGCGTTGCCGTGCCGACGGCGCTCGGCGCCACGTGCGCCATTGTCGCCGCAACCGCCATCGCCGGCCGATGGCTGCCAGTGCTCGTGCAAGCCGGGCGCCCGACGCCGTTGCTCTTCGAGGCACTCGGACCGCTCGTCACGCTCGGGCTCGTCGCGGCGCTGGCTGCGCTGGCGGCCGCGACGCGGCTGCGGTCGCGGCTCAGCCTCTGGCTCGCGATCGTCCTGGAAGCCGCGGTGTTCGCGATCCCGCTCGGCCTCGCCAACGGCGAGTCGAGTCTGGGCTCGATCGTCGCACTCGCCGAGACGATCGTCGCGGGCGGCGCGTTCCTGTGGGCGCTCTATGACGAACACGCCCGGACGCTGCGGCGCTACGCGAACGGCAACGCGCGGATCCGTGCGCTCTGCCTCGCGGCGACAACGCGGCCCGCGGCGACCGATCAGATCGCAGCGCTCCTTGAGCTCGCCGTGCGCGATCTGCGCTACGACGGCGCCGCGCTCTGCACGCTCGAGGGTCACGAGTTCATGATCGTGCAGCGCGCCGGCTCGCGGGTGGAAGCGGTCGGGGCGCGGCTGCGGGTGCTGCCCCAGCTCGTGCGGCGGGCGACGATGGGCGAGCTCGTGATCGCGGAGTCCGCCCCCGGCGCGCCAGGCGTCCTCGTCCTGGTGCCGCTCGGAATCGGGTCGACCGTCTCGGGCGCGCTCGCACTCGTGACCCGCGTGACGCGGCAGCGCTGGGCCGCGGGCGCGGACCTCGATTTTGTCTCGCTGCTCGGCGCCTTCGCCGCGAGTGCGTTCGCACGGATCGTGCGCGAGGAACGCCTCGACGACCTCGCGTTCTCCGATGCGCTCACGGGGCTCTCGAACCGCATCGCACTCCACGAGCGAATCGAGTCGGCGCGCGCCGACATGCGCCTGCAAGGGCGACGCTTCGCCGTGCATTTCTTAGACCTCGACGGCTTCAAGGCCGTCAACGACCGCTACGGTCACGCGACGGGCGACCGCATCCTGCAGCTCGTCGCCGAGCGGCTCTCGCGCGCAGCCCGCGCGACCGACACCGTCGCGCGGCTCGGCGGCGACGAGTTCGTCATCCTGCAGCGGGACGCGGGCGAATCGAGCGCGCGCGGCTTCGCGAGCCGCATCCTCGAGACGTTCCGCGAGCGCTTCGAGGTCGCAGGCGACCTCCACCCGATCTTCACGAGCGTCGGCGTGGCGATCGCACGCGATCCGGGCGAAAGCACGACCGATCTGCTCGGGCGCGCGGACGCCGCGCTCTACCGCGTCAAGCGCGGCGGCCGGCGCGGCGTCGCCTTCGCCGACGTTCGGCACGAGCCGGTCGCCCTGGCCAAGCGCTAGCCCCTGGTCGCAGTGTCTTCGAACGCGTCGGCGCGACGCAGGGCCGGGAACGCGCGCGCCGCGACGGCAATGACGGCGAGCGTCGCGATTCCTCCGAGTACGACGGCGGGCACGACGCCGACGAGCGCCGCAAGCGTACCCGACTCGAATTCGCCGAGCTCATTGGAGGCGCCGATGAAGACCGACTCGACGGCGTTGACACGGCCGCGCATCTCGGCCGGCGTCGCGAGCTGCACGAGGCTCGACCGAATGACGACGCTGACGACGTCGGCGCCGCCGACGACCGCGAGCAGCACGAGCGAGAGCGCGAAATTCCGCGAGAGCCCGAAGGCGATCGTCGCGAAGCCGAAGACGGCGACCGCGCCGAGTAGCGTCGCGCCGATGCTGCGGCGCACCGGCCGGCGCGCGACGAGCGCCGCGACGAGGGCGGCGCCGACACCGTCGGCCCCGCGCAGTAACCCGAGACCGGGCGCGCCGACGTGAAAGATGCCGTCGGCAAAGGCGGGCAGGAGCGCCGTCGCGCCGCCGAAGAGGACCGCGAAGAGATCGAGCGTGATCGCGCCCGCGACGATCGGGCTGCGCGCGATGAAGCGGATGCCATCCAGCGCGGTGCCGAGACTCGCCCGAGCGACCTGCGGGCCGCCGCCGATGGGCCCGATGCCGAGAAAGGCAACAGCTTGTGCCGCCATGAGCGCGAGCGCGACGCCAAGGGCGAGCGGCAGCCCGAAGGCGACCAGGATCCCGCCGACCGCTGGACCGCCAATCGTGATGACCTGACGTAGCGACGTGTAGGTCGCCTGGACGCGCATGTAGTCGGCCGTGGCGACGAGCGAGGGTCCGATGCTGCGCTCCGCGGGCGTGCCGAACGCGCGCGCCGTGCCGATCGCAAAGAGGATGGCGAGGTAGCCCGGAAGCTAGCGCGATCCCGAGGATGCGAACGCGAGGAAGGCCGCGATGCCGGCCGCCTCGCAGCCGAGCGCGACGAGCGCGATGCGAACGCGGTCGCGCGCGTCGGCGAGCGCGCCCGCCGGTACGACGAAGAGAAACGCCGGCAGGAAGAGCGCGAGCCCGACGAGCCCGAGATCGAAGGGCGACCGGCGGAGCTCGTACACGTGCCAGGCGACGGCGATGCCCTGCACCTGATAGCCCGCCCCGCCGACGAGCATGCCCGCGTAGAAGCGGCCGCGATCCCCGCGCCGCGCACTGCTCGCGACGCCTAGGCCGCCGCGGCGGCCCGACCGAGCCGATCGAGCGCGACGTAGAACGCTTCGGAGAACGTCGGATACGGCTGGATCACGTCGAGCAACGCGTCGTACGTCGCCGCCATGCGTATCGCCGTGGAAACGAACGCGATCATCTCGCTCGCCATCGGGCCGATGATCCAGCCGCCGACGAGCGTGCGCTTGGCCCGATCGCCGATAAGCCGCACGGTCGCCGTAACGGCGGGCTCGGCGTAGAGCACCGGCCGCACGATCTCGTCGCCGGCGACGGTCGCGACGACGACGTCGAAGCCGCGCTCGCGTGCCTCAGCCGGGGTCGCGCCGGTCGCGGCGAACTCCGGCTGCGTGTAGACGCAACGCGGCACGCAGTCGTAACGCGCGCGCGCCGCACGGCCGGTTAGGACCGCAGCGACAATGCGGCCCTGGTACTTCGCGACGTGGGTGAACGTCGCTTCGCCCGTGACGTCGCCGACGGCGTAGATATTGGGCGCGGCGCGGCACGACTCGTCCACGCGGATCCGGCCCTGCTCGACGGTGACGCCGAAGCGCTCGAGGCCAAGGGCGTCGCCGAGCAGTTTCCGACCCGTCGCGACGAGGAGAACGTCCGCGCGATACTCCGAGCCCGAGGCGGTGACGGCGACCTCGTCCTCGCTCGGATACGCGACGCGCTCGACCGGCGCGGCCGTGCGTACGACGATGCCCGCGGCCTCGAGCGACGTCCGCATCAGCCGTCCGGCATCGGGATCCTCGGCGCCGAGGAGCTCGGGCCCCGCTTCGAGCAGGGTCACCGCCGTCCCGAAGCGTGCGAACGCCTGACTCATCTCGACGCCGACCGCTCCGCCGCCGATCGCGATGAGACTGCTGGGAACCGCCGTCGCCGCAGTCGCGTCGCGTGGCGTCCAGAACGAGCCGTTGCGTAGCCCGTCGATCGGCGGGATCATCTCCGTCGAGCCGTTCGCGACGACGACGTCCCGCGCGCGCAACTCGCGCTCACCGACGCGCACGACGCCGCGGTCCAGGAACGTCGCATCGCCGCGCACGACGGTGACGCCGGCTTTTCCGAGTTCCTCCGCGTGGCCGGCATCGTCGTAGTCATCGACCATGCGCGTACGCCAAGCGGCCGCGGCGGCGAAATCGAGCCGCCCCGGAACGGACCCCGGCACGGTCGCCGCATCGACGAACGGCGTCTCTCCGCGGAGCAAGACCTTCGATGGAACGCAGGCCCAAAAGGCGCACTCGCCGCCAACCCGCTCGCGCTCGACGACGGCGACCCGCAACCCGGCTTCGGCTACGGCCGTAGCGACCGCGCTGCCCCCCGGGCCCGCGCCGATGACAACGAGATCGAAATCCACCGACATGCCGAACCCCCAAGCGTGCGAGTCGCACGCATCGAGAGTTTGTTCCCGGTTCTCAAGGGAGCGAGCGCCGCGCGCTCGGCGCCACGCGATGCGTGCGAGCCTACCAGAGCTCGCCGCCGCCGACGAGGCAGTAGAGGATCGGGCCGATGCCCCAGATCAGACCAACGACGCCCCAAACGATCTTGGCGCCGCCGCCGATGTCGGTGCGGCCCGCGAGGTTGATGAGCAGCAGCACGAGCGCGATCGGATGCAGCACCAAGGACACGATGACTTCGAGAATCGTCTTCATGCTCGCCCGTGTGCTCGTGCGACCGCCGATCCAAACCGGGCTTTGAGCGAACAGAGACTCGAACTCTGACGGGTTGCCCCACGGGAACCTAAATCCAGCGCGTCTACCAATTCCGCCATTCGCTCGCGGCCACAGGTATCTGCGCGGCCTGATCCGCGAGCGCCTGCGGGTGCCTTGCCCGCCCGTCGCCGAACGCGCACGAGATGAAACCCGAGGACGAAGCACCGTCGCACGCGGAACCCGCGCCCGAGCGGACGCCCCCAGACGATACAAAGCGGGCGGCCGAATTGGCGCGCGACGAGGTGGGCCGCCGCGAACTGGCCGACGACGTCGAGAGCGGCGGTCCCTGACCCGGCGTCACTTTCCGCCGTGACCGAGAAAGCGCATCCGACGATCGACCGCGATGGCGACGATAGCCGCGATGATTCCGAAGCCGGGGATCAGCAGGGTCACGAGATAGGGTTCGAGCGGCCCAATCGCCGAGCCGGCGCCCGTCGAGGGCTGCGAGCTCGTGTAGCCGCCCGAGCCCGCGGACTGCGACCCCGGAACGGTCGGGACGGCCTTGGGACCGCCCGATTGAGCCGAGAGGACGCCGCCTGCAAGCGCGAAAATGCAGCATGCGAGTGCGAAGCGCAGACGGATCATCGACGAGATACGCATGGCGAGTCTCCTAGAGTGTGATGCGGGCTTCACCCGTACCCCGTCGATCACGTGCGCGCGCGGACCGTCGGGCGGATATCGCAGCGGTCACCGTGACGCGCGCACGGACGCGCTCCGGAATCGTCCACTCCGCGCCGATAAAGAGTACATTCGCTGACGGATCGCCGCTCAGCGAAGCGCTCGCTCGTCACCGGCAAAAAGGTAGTATGTCAATCGCGATGCCACCCGAGCTCGTTCGGACTATGCGGCTCCGGCTCCGCAGCGACGATCACGATGCCGTGCGCGAAGCTCGGCGCACCCTCGCCTCGGCTCTCGGCGACGCCGCCGACGCGGCGATGACCGCGCCGGAGCTCGTTCTCGGCGAGCTCATTGGAAACGTGACGCGCTACGCGCCCGGAGCCGTCGATCTCCTCATGTACGTCGACGACGACGCCGTCTCGATCTCCGTGACCGACGGCGGCGCGGGATTCTCGCTCGGGGCCGCCCGTGCCCCGAACGATCCGCTCGCCGAAAGCGGCCGTGGGCTCTGCATCGTCCAAGCGTGCGCGCGCTCGGTTGACGTCACGCTCGTTCCGGGCGGCGGCTGCTGCGTGACCGCCGTGGTCCCCCTGGCAGGGTGAGTTCGCCCGCTCCGTCCGTGGGAACGGATGGGCGATGAATGAGCAGCCTCGATACTCCGACCTCGTCACGCGCCGGCTCGTCCGCGCCCTGCTCATCGCGGGCGTGATCCTGACCGTCGGCGCTGCGATCTGGATGGTCTCGGGGCTCTTCGGGCGCATTCACGCGACCGCGATCGTCATCGTTTTCGCGATCCTTTTTTCGTACGCGGTCTACCCGCCGATCAAGGCGATCGCGGCTCGCGGCGTCCCCCTCATCCTCGCGGCCATCTTCGTCTACATGGTCATCGCGCTCATCGTCGTCGGTGCCGCCGCATGGCTCGCGCCCGCCCTCGGGGCACAGGTCACGGCGCTCGTGCACGACTTCCCGCACCTCATCGCGAGCGCCCAGGCACAGATCGCCGATCCGACCCAGTCGACGCTGCTGCAGAAGCTCCCGGCGCCGGCGCGCATCGCGATCGCCGGGAACGCGGGCAAGGTCGGTACCGCCGTCAGCGGCGTCGCGGGCGCCCTCGGCTCGAACGTCCTGGGAATCGTCACCGGCACGGGCACGACGATCATCGACATCTTCCTGATCCTCGTGCTGACGCTGATGATCGTGACCGATCTCGCCGAGATTCAGAAGTTCTCGACGCGGCTCGTGCCGCGCGCCTACCGGCCGATGATGCTCTCGTTCATGAGCGACGTCGACAAGGTGATCGGCGGCTTCGTCCGCGGCCAGCTTCTCGTCGCCTTCGGCGTGGCCGTGCTCTCGACGCTCGCCTTCCTCGTCATCGGCGTGCCGTACGCCGTGCTCGTCGGGCTCGTCGCCGGTATCCTGAGCGTCGTGCCGATCGTCGGTCCGTTCGTCGCGATCGTACCGGTCGTAGCGATCGCCTTCTTCACCGTCGGGCTCGTCAAGACGATCGTCGTCTTCGTCGTGTTCGCAATCATCATCGCGATCCAGCAGAACGTCCTGCCGCTCATCAACGCACGCTCGGTCGGCGTGACGCCGCTCGTCGTCTTTGTCGCGTTATTAATCGGCAGCGAGGCGTACGGCATCCTCGGAGCGCTCCTCTCGATTCCGGTTGCGGGCGTGCTGCGAGTCGCAGCGCATCGTATTTTCCCGCCCGACGCGGGCTCGGACGCGCTGGTCGCCGAGGCCCGCTCGAATGCGGACGAGCCGGGCCGCGCGACGCGCGCGGTGACGGGCCGTACCGGATAGGGTCGATCGAGCCCCGCGGGCAACGCCCCGCAGCGATGATCATCGCTCCCCGTCTTTTTCGCGTTCGGAGCCGCGATCGCGGCAACGTTTGCCCTAGCCGCTCCAGCGTGCGCTCAAAGCGAACTTCTGATCCGCGACGATGAGCAGCGTCCGACCGCGAGCGTTTTCTACACGCTTACACGACGGGCGGCTCGAAGCGACCGCTCACCTTCTTCTACAACGGCGGTCCCGGCTCGTCGTCGATGTGGCTGCACATCGGGTCGTTCGGGCCGCGGCGGATCGACACGACCAACGCGGGCGCCACGCCGCCCGCGCCGTACCGCGTCGTCGACAACGATAAGACGCTACTCGATCGCACGGACGAGGTTTTCATCGACGCGGTCGGGACCGGCTAGAGCACCATCGTCGGCGACGGCAAGCCGAACGATTTCTGGGGCGTCGATCCCGACATCGCGAGCTTCTCGCAGACGATCCGGCGCTATGTCGAGCGCAACGATCGCTGGAACTCGCCGAAGTATCTCTTCGGCGAGAGTTACGGCACGTTCCGGTCCGCAGGGCTCGCGGGCGCGCTGCAGCACGACGGCATGGCGCTCAACGGCATCGTGCTGCTCTCATCGGTCCTCGATTATGCCGACATCGTCGGCCAGAAAGGTCGCGACGATCTCCCCGATGCCGCGTTCGTGCCGACCGAAGCAGCCGTCGCGTGGTTCCAACACGAGGTTCCGAACCCGCCGGCCGACGTGACGACCTTTGTCGCCGCTGCGCGCCGCTTCGCCTTCGACGAATATCTCCCGGCGCTGTAGCGCATCGATCCGCTTGCTCCGGACGAGCGCGCCGCGCTCGCAGGGAAGCTCAGCTCGTTCACCGGGATCGACCCGGGCTATCTCGAGCGTTCGGAATTGCGGCTCGCACCCATTGCGTTCGGCACGGAGCTGCTGCGCTCGCAGGGCCTCGTCGTCGGCCGCTACGACGGCCGTTCCACCTCGCCCGCGCTCGATCGCAACGCCGAGTCGTGGGAGTACGATCCGACCGATGCCGCCATCACGCCGCCGTTCGTCGCCGCGTTCAACCGGTATGCGACGACCGAGCTGAAGTGGAAGAGCGAGCGGCTCTACGTGCCGTTGTCGAGCGAGATCATCGGGAAGTGGATTTCCGGCGTGGGACGGAGCATGGCTTCTCCGGGCGCGTGTCGCTCCGTCGACGATCAACGACCTGCGCGACGCGATGGTCTTCAATCCGTACCTGCGCGTCTTCTCGGCCAACGGCTTGTACGATCTCGCGACGCCGTTCGCCGGAACGCAATATCAACTGTCGCACGTCGGCCTGCCGGCCGCGCTGCAATCGCACGTCGAGTTCCACCTCTATCCCTCGGGTCACATGGTCTATCTGCGTGAGGACGCGCGCGCGACGTTCCGCGCCGATCTCGGGGCATTCTACGACGAGACCGACCGCAGCGGCGCGAAGTGACCGAGGCCGCCGCCGCGTTGCTCCGCGACCCATTGCGCAACCGCGGGACCGCGTTCACGGCGGACGAACGCCGCGCGCACGGGCTCGACGGCGCGCTGCCGCCGCGGGTCGAGAGCCTCGCGGAGCAAGTCGGCCGCATGGTCGACGACCTCGAGCGCGCCCCGAACGATTTCGCGCGGCATCGACTCCTGCGCGACGTCCAAGACGAGAACGAGACGCTCTTCTATGCGACTCGCGAGCGATATCGCACGTTATCTCCCGCTCGTCTACACGCCGACCGTCGGCGAGGCGTGTCAGCGCTTCGGCGAGATCTACCGCCGGCCGCGCGGCCTCTATCTCGCGCCGGGTAATGCGGCACGGCTGGAGACGGTCCTCGGCGACGCCAGCCTCGCGCGCGTGCGGCTCATCGTCGTGACGGACGGCGAGCGGATCCTCGGCCTCGGCGATCTCGGCACCAACGGGATGGGAATCCCGATCGGTAAGCTCTCGCTCTACGTCGCCTGCGCCGGTATCGATCCCGCGATGACGCCGCCGGTCTGCCTCGACGTCGGAACCGACAACGCCGAGCTGCGAGCGTCCGCAGCGTATCTTGGTTCGCGCGTGCCGCGGCTGCGCGGCGCGAACTACGACGCGTTCGTCGACGCCTTTATCGATACCGTCGGCCGCACGCTCCCGGGTGCCGTGGTGCAGTTCGAAGACTTCGGCCGCGCGAACGCGCAGCGGCTACTCGAGCGCTATCGCGAGCGGATCCCGTCGTTCAACGACGACATCCAGGGGACGGCCTCCGTCGCCACGGGGATGCTCCTCGCGGCCTTCGAGACGTCGGGCGAGCGCCTCGCCGATCAGCGCTTCGCCTTCCTCGGCGCGGGTTCTGCCGGCTGCGGAATCGCAGCGCTGATCGTCTCGGCGCTGCGCGAGGCGGGGCTCTCGGACCGCGAGGCGCGGGGCCGCATGTGGCTCGTCGACGTCGACGGTCTCGTCACGTCGGATCAGCCCGGGCTTACGGAAGCGCAGCGCTCGTTCGCGCACGATCCGGCCAATAGCGCGGACTGGGAGCTCGCACAGCCCGGCCGGCCCCGGCTCCTCGATGTCGTCCGCAACGCGAAACCGACCGCGCTCCTGGGCGTCTCGGGTCAGCCCGGCACCTTCGATGAGGCCGTCTGCCGCGCCATGACGCGCAACACCGCACGTCCCGCAATCATGCCGCTCTCCAATCCAACGTCGCGCGCGGAAGCGACGCCGCAGCAGATCTTGGATTGGACGAACGGCGCCGCGCTCGTCGGTACCGGTTCGCCCTTTGCCCCCGTCGAACGCCACGGCACCACGATCGCTATCAATCAGGCCAAGAACGCCTTTGCGTTTCCCGGCATCGGGCTTGGCGCACTCGCGGTCGGCGCACGGCGACTCTCCGACGCGAGCTTCATGGCCGCCGCCAGAGCGATCGCCCTGGCCTCGCCCGCTTGGAGAGATCCGAGCTTACCACTCCTGCCGCCCGTCAGCGAAATCGTGGCGATCAATCGGCTCTTCGCGACGGCGGTGGCACGACGGCTCGTCGCGGATGGCGACGCGCACGGCCATTCCGACGACGAGATCGAGCGTCGACTCGCGGCGCTACAGTGGGAGCCGCGCTACCGCTGAGCGGGCGGACCGCCGCGGCGCTCGATGAAGGCCGCGCCGTACGAAAAGGCCATCCAAAGCGCGGCGATCCAGGCGAGCATGATCGTGAGATGAACGACGAGATCGACGCTCGCGCCATGCATCGACTACGCCGCCGGCTTCGCGGTCGCGCGCGGCCGGCCAACCGCCGCGTACGTTCGGCGTGCGATGGCGCGGGCTCGCGCGTCGAGCGGCGGAATCGGCTGGCGGCTCGAGGCCTGCCAGGCGGCATAGTAGCCGACGAGGGCCCGGTCGAAGTCGGCGAGCGATCCGCCCGCGCGACGATGCCGTAGCGCGACCGCTCGCGCGAAGTCGCAGAGCCTCGTTTCGAAGCGCTTCTGGGCTGCGAGATCGAACAGCGACGGCTGCGAGGCGGGCTGTTTCGTCGATGCGTTCTCCATGTCCCTATGATACCCGGTTGTGTGCCAACATACGGACACTCCGAACGTACGGTCGACACGAATCCAGCGGAGCTACCCGCGTCGGCGCGAAGGGGCTGGACGTGGAGACCGGCCGGCTCGAGGCGTTCAGCGACGGCGTCATCGCCGTCATCATCACAATCATGGTGCTCGAGCTCAAGGCACCGCGCGGGATCGAGCCGGCTGCGCTCGCGCCGCTCGTGCCGACGTTTCTCGCCTATGTCTTGAGCTTCGTCTATGTCGGCATCTACTGGAACAATCACCATCATCTCTTCGCGATCACGCGCCGCATCGACGGTCGCGCGATGCTCGCGAATCTTCACCCGCTCTTCTGGCTCTCGCTGATCCCGTTCACGACGAGCTGGGTCGGCGAGCATCACGACGCGGCGCTGCCGACCGCGTTGTAAGGCTCGGTGCTCCTGCTCGCCGCGCTCGCGTATTTGCTGCTCGTGCGCGCACTCATGGCCGCGAATCGCACCGAGCCGGCGCTACGCGAAGCGATCGGTCGCGACCGAAAGGGTCTCGTCTCCCTCGCAGGTTACGCGCTCGGGATTGGGCTCGCGTTCGTCCGCCCCGTCGCCGCCGATGCGATGTTCGCCGTCGTCGCGCTCGTCTGGCTCGCACCCGATCGTCGCGTCGAACGCTACGTCGCGACCCGTGAAGATCGGCGCCGCCGGGGGCGCTAGGCGCCGCGAAGTCCGGTACGACTCCTCGCATCGTCATGTACGATGACACAGCGTAAACAGCCGATCGCGCGACGGAGCCATGTGCGCGATCGCGAGCCTTTCGATCTCGAACACGATGCCCGCGAATACGATGTTCATCTCGGCATGCGGGCAAGCGACCGAACTGCGTCACGTCGTGCTCGATCACGATGCCGGCTCGGATCGATCGGGCGCGCGAACGGCACCGATAAGAGTTTTGTGACGCTCGTCGCTACCTCCGCGCGAAGATGAACGCGGTAGGCGTGTTTCGTAAACTTTTATTCAGAATCCATTGTCCGGCTCCAGATCGGGAATACTGAGTAAGCCCGATGGAGATTTCAACGATGCATGATACTACGAACCCGGCGATGGACGACGGTCAGGGCTCAAAAAAAGCTCGGAACGAAGCGACGCGCGCGGGCGAGGGCCCAAAGCCCGGCGCCGACGCGCCGATCACGTCGACGACGCCCCTAGGCTTCGGCGCGAACGCGTGGCCGACAAACGAAACACCGCTGACGCTGACGCTTCGCAATGGCGCGCCGGTCGCATCGAACGATGACTCGCTCACCGCTGGTCCCGCCGGCCCTGTCCTTCTCGAAGACACCTGGCTCATTGAAAAGAACGCTCATTTTAATCGCGAGCGCGTTCCCGAACGCGTCGTCCACGCCAAGGGCGCGGGCGCGTTCGGCTACTTCGAAGTCACGAACGACATGTCGAAGTATACGAAGGCGAAGATGTTCAACGGCGTCGGTAAGAAAACCGAAATGGTTGCGCGCTTCTCGCACGTGGCCATCGAGTCGGGCGGCGCCGATGCGTATCGCGATCTACGCGGCTTCGCCTTGAAGTTCTATACCGAAGACGGCAACTACGATCTCGTTGGCAACGACACGCCGATCTTCTTTATGCGCGACCCGATGAAGTTTCCAGACTTCATTCATTCACAGAAGCGTGATCCGCAGACGCACCTGCGCGATCACGCTGTGCAGTGGGACTACTGGACGCTCGCGCCCGAGTCGATCCATCAGGTGCTGTGGCTCATGGGCGACCGCGGAATTCCGGCCGGCTACGAGTACATGAACGGCTACGGTTCGCATACGTTCATGTGGAAGAGCGAAGCGGGCGAACGCTTCTGGATCAAATACCATCTGCATTCGGAGCAGGGCGTCAAGAACCTCACCGACGCCGAGGCTGGCCTCGTGCGGGCGAATGAAGAGCGGCTCGACTCGTACACGCAAAGCCTCTTCAACCGGATCGACTCCGGCAACGTCGCCGCGTGGAAGATGTCGGTTCAAATCATGCCGTACGACGAGGGCTTCACGTACGAGTATGATCCATTCGATCTCACAAAGGTGTTGTTGCACAAGGACTATCCGCTGATTCCGGTCGGCCGCATGGTGCTCGATCGCAATGCTCAAAATTATTTTGCGGAGATCGAGTCGCTCGCGTTCGCGCCGTCGAATATCGTGCCGGGCATCTACAATTCCCCCGACAAGGTGCTGCAGGGCCGGCTTTTCGCCTATCCGGACGCGCACCGCTATCGCATCGGCGGCAATTACGAGAAGCTGGCGGTGAACGCCGCGAAGAACGTCGATACGTACGCGAGCAATCCGTATCAGCGTGACGGCGCGATGGCGCCGGGTACGAACGGCGGGAAGGCCGCGAACTACGCGCCGAACAGCAAGGGCGGCCCGGTCGCCGATGACACGTACCTCGAGCCCGCGCTCGAGCTCCACGAGGCGACCGGCCGGTACGCGCAGACCTCGCGTCGCAACGACGACTACGTCCAGGCGACGATGTTCTACAACATGATCGGTCACGAGGCGCAGGCGCGGCTCGAGAAGACCATCACGGCGCACATGCAGACGGTGCCGCCGCCGATCCGCGAGCGGGCCGTCGCGATCTTTAAGAAGGTCGACGCTGGTTTTGGTCAGCGGATGGCCGAAAGCCTGGGCGTTTCCAAGCGGGAGCTCGCGGGCGCCCCGGGCGACTGATCTCCCGAACGAGCACTCAACGGCGGTCCGACGCAGGTCGAGCCGCCGTTGCTCATTCCGACGGACGCGGCGCGAGGTAGACGCGCCGCATCGACTGGCCGAACGCGGCGAGGCTGCCGTCGCGAACGAGCTCGCTCGGCGTAAGCATGCGCGAATCGATGTCGACGATGAGCGCGGGATCGATCTCGAGCCCGGCGTAGCGTTCCCAGCGGGGCAGATCGGTCTCTCGGATCATGATGACCTCGAGTTTGCTGTACGGCCCGGTCCGGCCGAGCGCGTAGGCGCCGTGAACGTGGACCTCGAGAATGTCGGGAATCGCCCGAACCCGCTCGAGGAGCAACTGCAGCACCACGTCGAGCCGCGCATGGCGCTCGGCGCCGCGTTCGGAGAGGGACTTCACCGCGCCCAGCTTCGCGGGCACGGGCGGGAAGGCTTGCGGACGGGGCCAATTCGCACGCCATGGAACCCGTACGGCTCGTCGCTCACTATCGCCGGGTCGCGCCGTGGCTCGTCGCGGCGTTCGGCCCGATCCCAATCGAGACGACGCCGGCGCCCGCGTCGCTGACGAACGTCACGGCGGGCGGGGACACCGAGCATCGGCCGCCGCTCGGCGTAGCGGCACTCGCCCACGCGGGCGCGCTTGGCGCCGGGGTGAGCGGCGGCGGCGGGACGCCGGGCGATCCCAGTGCGGCCGCGTTCGCGCGCATCTCCGTCACGCCGGGAGATCCGGCCTCGCCCGACGTCGCTCGGCTCGGCGCGCTCGCTGTCCGCTCGGGACTGGCCTCACTTGGCCTCGGCGGCGCGCTCGTGAGCGACGGCCGCGACGGCTTCAGCGTCTACGTACCCCTCGTCGACGCGCCGGCGTTCAAACGGCTGCTCCCGGCGTTGCGGACGTTCGTCGATCGCGTCGCGCGCGAGCACCCCGGACTCGCCGTCACCGAGCGTGTGGCGGGCGAGCGGGTCGATCTCGCCGTGATCAGCGTCGAGGCCAACACCGCGCACACGTTGACGGCGCTGCCGTACACGCCGGTCGGCCACGGCTCGGCCTTCGCAATGCCGCTGCGCTGGAGCGAACTCGGGACCTTCGAAGCCACACAGTTCGAGGCCGAAGCGCTCGACGAACGGCTTGCGACGGGAGACGTGTTCGGCGGTATCGTTGCGCCGCTGCGCGGTCAACGCTCCGACGCCATCTTCGCGCACCCAGGCGGCCACGGCGTGTTGCCGGGGCTCAAGGTGCGCGAGCGATGATCTGCTCGATCGTCCCGCCGGCGATCCTGCGTGCCCTCGCCGCGAACTCCGCACGCAGCGGCGATGTCGCGGACGCCGCGCGGCGCACCCTCGAACGCACGTCCATCCTCGCCGCCGAGCGCAAGGGCGCGCCGACCGGCAGGCCGGCAGGCGACAGCCGTGCGGTCGGCCACGCCCCGCGCCGGCTCGTGTGCGACGAGCACGGCGGCACGACGCTGCCGGGAGCCGCGCTGCGTGCGGAGGGCGCGGCTCCCAGCGGCGATGCGGCCGCAGACGCCGCGTACGACGCCGCGGGCCTTGCGTACCGCTACTTCTCTCTAACAGGTTGCGGAAAAAGCAATGCCGCTGGTGTCGATCTGGCGGGCTTTTTTCGCTATAATTGGAGCAGGTTTCCTCGATATCTTGAGGTAGCGGCTGATGCGGTCCGAAGATGTACAAAAC
>JAABUW010000346.1_pt1 | contig 94262 bp, 7 predicted proteins | sample 5560081 | NCBI WGS metagenome assembly JAABUW01 (sample SAMN10711882, study PRJNA513363) | rock metagenome | isolation source: Antarctica rocks | place: Antarctica: Victoria Land, Knobhead sud
GCCCGTCGAGCGCCCGCCGAGTACCCTTCGAGCGTTAAGTCGCTCGACGGGCGCTCGACGGGCGCCCGAGGCCGCTATAAGACACGCGTCGGGCTCCTAACGAGCGTAATTTAAGCCCGGAGCTTTAAGGGCCCTGGCCTTAGAAAATTACGTAATTTACTACCTAAAATTTTGATGTTCTGTGATCGCCCCTATCGACGGTAGCGACCCCCCGGAACTACCCCTAACGCCAGCAAGTTTTGATCCCCGGAATCGATCGATTCAGGCGAAATCCTCGCGGGGGTGATGCGCAGGCCATACGCCAGGGCATGCGTCAGGGGTTTATGGGTGCGACAGTGACAGTTAGGGGGTGGCGACAGCGACAGGACCATGGAATGCGCCATGGCCATGAATGGAATAGGGCCATGGCCATGAATGGAATAGGGCCATGGCCATGAACAGGGGCCATGGACGGGGGTCCAAAGTTGGTGGCGCACCCCTAATTTAGTGCCCGTTAGTGGCGGTTTTAGGCTTGCTCGGTATACGCCCGAGTGGCCCTAGGCCCCTTGGCTATATGCCTCGGGCGCCTGTCGAGTCGGTAGATAGGTGTCGCGTTTAAGGCTCCCGGGGCGCCCGTCGAGCGCCCTAAGCCACGATCGAGCCACTTTTCGTTTTGCCGACGTAGAACTCCGACGTAAACTAAAATTCTTAATCCGAAATAAAAATATCTAGTAGCCTATGAAGTTTCTATATATTTTAATAGAAAGCGTCGTAGGCTTTATCTACTTTTATCGACGTAGTTAATACTAGGTACCGTATCTTGGTTAAGCGGTCTACGAAAATTAGGATATATTAATAAGTAATTCCTATAAAGGTATAAAGCGGTAGGGGATTTATATAATCTATTAAAATATCTTTTTAATATCGTTACGGGGGCGGTAATAGACGCAGCTATCTTTAGGTATATTAATAGGAAAATTTAATTCTTCGGTATATATAATAATTCCTAATGAATCGTTAGATAGTAGTATAGATATTAGGCTACTAATAGACCCGACTAATTAATTCGTAATATTTAATACGACCTAGGTAATTACCCGCGATACTATTATAAACTAGTTAAATTAGACGAAGGCGTAATTTACTAGAATTCGGAATATATTTCTTTCCTCGGAAATAGAGAACTTTATCTTTATCTTCGTATTTAACGAGGGGAATTCCGCTATAATAGCGCGTTCTAGAATATAGTATTTCTAGGACTTTAGAGGCGAATTAATCGGCTTAACTAACTATATCCTATAATTAATAAATCGGGGTCTTATATAGGTCTTTATTTAAATTAATAAATTAGTCTCTATCTAATTTAGGTTTATAAAATATAGGTAGGGTTTAAAATTCTAAATTAATATCCGTATTAAAATTTATCGGGGTTATATAGATTAATATAAAGTATAACTAAAAGAGCTAGACGAGAATCTTTAAATCTATTATTAATATAACTAGGGTAACCAGGACTAAGGCTAAAGTCGTTATATTTAGCGATATATTATAAATATAATCCTTAAGGACTTCTAGGGCTAGGTTTTTTCTTTTTAATATAATCTAGTACTAATACTAGTATTTAGAGTTTAATTTATCCCCCTCTTTAAAGAGATCTCCTAACTAATATATTAATATATTAAATTTACTACCTTCTTTACCGGGCCGATAAGTAATCTTATAATTAAAACGAGATAAAAATTTACTCTATCTCGCTTAACGGCGAGATAGTACTTTAGATAAAATAAAATATTTAAGAGCCTTATAATTAGATATTACCTCGATAGGGAGAATAAATCCCTCTAGTTTAAAACGTTATTCCTCGAATACGCGGACGATTATTATAAACTCTTTATTATAGATTTTATAATTATACTCGGTAGGGTTATACTTCTTTAAAAAATAAATAATAAGATAAAGAATATTTTAATTATTATATTAGGATAGAACCCCCCTAGATATATAATTAAATATATCTATTTCTACTATAATTTTACGGTCGGGGTCGAAATAAATTAAGATAATATTAAAGATAAAAGTCTTCTTTAAGGTATTAAAAGTTATTTAATATCGAGTATTCTACTCAAAGATAATACCTTTCTTAATTAAGGCTATAAATAGTATAACGAGTTTACTAAATTTATAAATAAAGCGCCGATAAAAGTTAGCGAACCCTAGGAAATTTTGAATATCCTTAATATTAACTAGTTATAGTTAATTTAGGATTATATTAATTTTCTTTAAATCTATTTTAATCCTTTAGGTAGTGATAATTAGTTTTAAATATATAATTTTCTTAATATAGAAATTATATTTAGTAATATTTATTTAGAGCCCCGCCTCGCGGAGCTTCTAGAGGATATATTTAATATAAATTTCATACTCTTCTTTAATATCGCTATAGATTAGAATATCGTCGAGATATATAATATAGGTCTTATCGAGAAATTTACGAAGAGTATCGTTAATATAGTACTAGAACGAGGTAGGGCTATTATATAATCTAAATAATATAATAAGGTATTCGAATAGGCCGAATCGGGTATGAAATATAATAAGTTCTTCGTCGCCCTCCCTAACACGGAGGCGATTAAAAGTAAATATAATATTTAATTTAGAAAATACCTTAATACGATTTAATCGATTTAAGGTTTTTAATATTAAGGGTAAAGAGTACTTATTCTTTATAATAATAATATTTAGCCCTTAGTAATTAACGTAGAAACGTAGGCCTCCGCTAGGTTTCTTTACGAATAAGATAAAGAATATAGTATAAGACCGATTAACTCGAATAAAATCTTTATTAAAATTCTTATCTAGGTAACGGCGGAGCTTTAGGATTTTATTATAATTTATATCGTATAAATTAGATAACGGAGGTTATAGCCCTTCTTTAAACTTAATAGTATAATTATATAAGCGATATAAGGGTAAGATATTAACGTCTTTTTTTAAAAAGACGTCTAAGAATTTATAGTACCGCGTAGGTAGGATCGTGGCTAGGTTAATATTTTTATTATTTTAATAAGATTAAAACTTTTCTTAAATAACGGCGGAGGCGAGGTAGAGCTCCTTATTTATTTTAAATATAACTCGGTTCTAGGCTTAATTATAAATATTTAACTTAAGGTTTTAACTAAGGCGGGGTTTAGGTTTATAATATTTAGGTTCTTAATAAAACTAGGTACTTAGGGTCGAGATTTCTTCTAGAATACCTAAGAATCGATCGATTTCTATAAATAATAAACTAAATATAGTTTACTCGTTAGGCCTAACGAGCCGGGTAAATAATCGAGATTTTATCTTATATATATTAAGAGTAGTTAGGTACTAGGTTCGTTATTTTTAATATTAAAATTTAAAACGAAGCGAGGCTAGGTTATAATACTTAATCTTAAATATCTTTCCTTACTTAACGGTAGTGACGATATAATTATATTCGTTATTATAGCTAGTTCTTATAGGAATAAATAACTAGGACTAGGGCGGGGAAGACTCCTCTTAAGTCTAGATTTATTATTAATAAATTTAGAACTAGGGTAACTCCTCTTAAATTCTAAATTATTTTATATAAGTATTAGGTTAGGTTAGGGACTAGGTTTACTTCTAGTAAACCTAGGACTAAATTAACTCTTCTTAAATCGAGGTTTATTTTTTATAAACCTAGGATTAAATATACTATTAATAAACCTAGGATTAAATTAACTTTTTTTAAATCGAGGTTTACTTTTTATAAATTTAGGATTAGGTATACTACTAATAAACCTAAAACTAAAGTAACTTCTCTCGAGTCGGAATTAGTTATTTAATAGTAGCGTTATCGTTTATAAATAATAACGGCTCTTTATATATTAACGACTCCTTTTAAGTCGGGGTTTACTCTACGTAGGTATTAAATAAAACTAGAAACTAAGATTCTTAGGTCTAGAAACTTTCTTAGGGTATAAAAAAGAGTTTATTTTCCGCGAAGACTTTTACGGGACTTAGGGTATAGTTTCTTAAATAAAAATATAAAACGAAGGTTAAGGAATTATCTAAGAAATCGGTAGTAACTCTATAATAGTAGAGGTATAATAGGCCGATTACGACGGGGTATTAATTAAGTTTAATAATAAAGAAAATTATTCGTTCCTAATAATTATAAATATTTAAAATCGTTTCTACGATATAAATAATACGTTCTATAGCGGTAGGTACACTATTAAAGGGTCGGATAATATAAGGATAACGAAGAAGGCGAAGGGGTAGATATTAAATATATATAAAATTATAATTAATAAAAAAATAACTAGATATACTAGTATTAATTAAGGCTTTAATTTAAATTCGGGACTAACTATTCCGTAATTAATAAGAAATAATTATATATTTATTACGAAAAGTAGGGTCGGTTTTAAAAAGTTATATAATAGACTTAGACGAAAGCTTAATTAATAATAAAAATAAATTAAACGATATAACCGATAAATAAAAAGGTATATATAGGGTTCTAGGTACCTATAGTCCTAGTACACGACTTTATATTAGGACTATTCTTTTCCCGTGTTTAAAATAACTCCTCCTATAATACTCTCGTCGTTATTATAGTTATAATACTAGATCGGAGACTAGCTAGTTTAATTAGGTAGGCTCTTATATTATATCTAAATAATTTATAATAAAAGTAAAATCTTTATTTCTCGTAGATAATCTTAATAGCCGGGGTTCTCGTTAATTTATTTTTAATAATAGTTTAGGTAGAATCGAGGTCTATTAACTCCCTAAATAAAAGGGTTAAAGTTATAGTAATAAAAATAAAAATACTCGTTATAATAAAGCGGGCTATAGGGGTAGAAGTTAATAAAGATATAATAAACCTCCTTAAGATTTATCTTAATCTAATAAGAGTAGTACTTTAACGAGATAAATAGTACTTAATCTACCGAAGTTTTTAGTCGATTTCGGAGTATATACGGACATACTTATTAAAGGTATATAACCGTTAGTTATTAATTTTCCTCTAGGAGATAAAGGCCTATTAGGTAGTATAATTAATATTATATTTTATAGTATTAATTAAGGATTCGTTCTTTATTCGAGAACGTTCCTTCTTTTAGGTAATAAGGTTAAAATACTCGTTAAAAGGTATAAAGTCTTATTTAAGTTCCCGAATATAATTCTAAATATCCTCTTATTTAAACGGGTTATTATATACTTCCCGTAATTTCTTTCGTTAATCGGTAAAGCTAGTTAGGGTATAAAGACTCTCCTTTTAATAATAATTTATTAAATTAAAGACCTTCTTACCGATAACTAACTTAAACTCTATATAAGCGATTTTATTACTATCGGTAGGGTAACGATTATAATTAATATATATCTACTATATTAATATTTACTCTTAAATATCTAATTTATCTTAGTTCCTTTTATATTCCGAGATATCTAGGAGCTTTTCGGATCTAGGAGGCGTTCGAGATCGGGAGGGGGTAGGTTATTAAGTATTTAAAAAAGAAGACGAGCGTAGGCCTATAATAATAGTATTACTAAGAGTATTCTTATCGAATACCTAAGGCGGGGGCTAAGGTATAGTTTAAATTATAATAAATACGGCCTAGACTATTACCTAAACGATAATATAAACTAGGGATTACGTATCTAGCGTAGGAGGAGGAGGAGGCGTAGATAAAAATAAAGTATCGAATAAGGGATTACTCTCGACCTAAATATATAAATAATCGAAGGTATTTAAGAAACTAATAGGGTTATTCTAAACTTCGACGAGAAATTATCGTACGCGGTCTTCGGGGTTAGGGAGTTAATCCTTTATAATAATTATCCTAGTATTAGAGAGTACTAACTAGATAATTAGTCTTTTATAATATTATAAAACGGGATTAATATCTAGATATTTATTAAATTAATAGTTAGGTTTATTAAACTATAATTTAATTATAATATAAGAGTAGGCTAAGATAAAAGATAAAGGACGAAAATTAAAGTAGGGCTAGCTACTATTTAAATAAAAACTAGTATATAGAGTATTTATTTATTTCTTATCCCGACTATATTAGGATAGAAATAGGGAAACTAGTTTAGACCTAAATTAAATCTAAGATAAATTAGGTTAGGTTAAGATAACTTAGACCTAAATTGAATCTAAAGTAAATAAGACTATACTATAATACTTTTTAGGAACCCGTCCGCTATTAATCTATTTATTATATCTAGGTCCGGGATCTTAAAAAGGAGTATTAAATATTTTTTTTATAACCGTATTCGTCTAACTTAAGGACGAATCCTAGTTATTTTATATTTATAATATCTAGTCCCAGGTATAGCCTATAATTATCTTTCTTTAATATCTTTATTATTATTTTTTAATTACTTATATCGACGGCCTCTTTCCTTATACTATATATTATTATTATATAGGTTTATCTTAATACTCTCGCTAAGGGGTTAATACTCTTTATTTATTTAATTATTTTCTCTAACTCTTATTTTACCTTTATTATTATATAATATAAAACGAAGTCTCCTTTTATTATTTATTTTACTCCGACGATCGCCTCCGTTACCGGGTAGGCTCCGTTCTAGAATATTTTAATTAATTAAAAATTAATTATTTTCTTAAATTATCCTCTAACTTTAATATTATTTATTTTAATTATTAACTACTTCGCTTTCGCGCTAGTCGTTATTACCGGGGGAGAGGGGTTCGTTTCGGCTATATATCTCGATAAAATAAATATATATCTACGGGTAGTATTAACCTAGTTCTATATTAATAATATAAATATACTCCTCGCTCTAAATTTCTAAATCTTTTATTTTAGCGAGTTTATTTAGGCTTTTTAAAGTCTACGCTCTTCTATTAATTCTTATATATAATTAAAGATTATTCCTAACGCGATCTATATTAATTATAATTTACGGTATATTATTTATTATACCTCTTTATATTCTATATCTTTTATAACCTTTATTATAATTATTATTAATTCTTTTAAAGTTTTTATATCCACTTTATACCCTTTTATTTAATTATTAATCTTATTTTATTATTACGACGTCTTCGTTATATTAGAATATACTAGTAACCTACTCCCTACCTTAGTATTTTAAATTCTATCTCTACTACCCTTATTTCTTTTTATTTTAACTAATTTCGTAACTCTTTAAAATAGTGAAATCCTATTAGCCTAGCTTTCGTCTTATCTTTCTATTAAAGAGATTCGTTAATCTTTCGGGGCTAGGTTATTATAAAGATTTATAATATTATATAATAAAGTATATATACGCGTATATATATTTTATATATAGAGGTAAGAATAGGGTTATATATATATATATAATTTTATATAACTATATATAGAGATAGTAATAAAGTATATATAATTATTTATAAAAGTATATATAAATTATATATAGAGATAATAGTAAAGTATATATATATAAAGATAGTAATAAAATATATATAATAATATATATAAACTAGATATAAAGATAGTAACGAGGTATATATATATATATATATAACTATATATAAATTAGCCCTATAAAGAGAGTAAAGAAGGGATTTAGTAATATTCCCTTCTCTTCTTTATTTTAGAAAAGAGAATTATTAAATCTTCGATTTCTTCTTTTCTCTTTCCTAGTTTCCTTCTTTATTTAGAGAAGAGAAGGGATTCCCTATCTTATTTCATAATATAATTATATTTCGAGTAGATAATTTTTTAAAACTCGTTATTTTATAATATTTTATTCGATAAAATTTACGAAAAGACTCGAAATAAAAATAAAAATAATTATTATTTAGAATATTATTTAAATAATTATCTCTTTCGCGAGAAATTTAGTTATTTATTATAATAAATATTTTATTTATATTTACGAAAATATTAATAAATATTAAAATAATATAATTTCTTTATAAAACTCGTTTAAAATTCGATTGTATTATAAAGTTCGAGTAATATATATTTATAAAAAATTAATTAAAAAAGCTCGAATTATTTATAAATAAAATAGAGTTTAATATTTTTAATTATTTTATTATTATAATATAGATATATTTTCCTTTCTTTATCTACGAGAATAAATATAATATCGTAATATTGAATAAAGTAAAGCGATAGAATATATATAATAATTATTATTTTTTAAAAAAGAATAGATAGAGTAGATAGAATAGATAGAATATAGTACTCTCCTAGTATATATATCCTCAAGTATTTTACGCGTGTATTGAGTACCTCTCTCTCTATAAATGAGGTTTTGTGAGAAGGTGATTGGATACTTCATTTGGCACAAGAAAAAGATCGTTTTTGGAATCACATACACTCCCTCTATCTATCTCGTATACCTTCATCAGCGAGTAAGCAATCGTGTCAGCTCCGCATCCCCCTGAACTAACCCCTCAACATCATTCTCCGCAAATAACTCCCCGGCCGTCTTCCCCTCCCGATTCCTCTCAGCGACGTTAACACCCTTTTTTCCAACGAGAAATTTCGCAGCCTCGATCCTGCCTTGTCCCATAACGCCTGATAGACGACCAGCGGCTAGGGCATGCAGCGCTGTATCCCCCTTGTTGTTTTTGACGTTGACGTCTACCGTGTTTTGCACGACTAGCGTGAAGGTCTCGAGCCGCGGGTTTGTGCCCCGGCCATCGAGATGGTGGTAGTTGAGGCAGAAGCCGGACATTTCGTAGGCGAGCCTTATAAGAGGCGTGGATCTTTGGTTGTTAAGGAGGGATGTGTCTGCGCCTGCGGTCAGGAGTTGTTGGACGGTTGAGGGGTCGCTCCATTGAGCCGTTGCGTGGACTTTTAAGGGAGGTCAGTGGGAAAGTTGACTGGCTTGGGATAGGGAATTGAGACCTACGAGGAGTGTCGCCGTTGGAGGCTTGTATTGAGGTATCGGCGCCCTTGTCGAGCAACGTCTTGAGTACGTGTTGGTTCTGTTCCCTCGCCTGGCAGACGGCTAGAAGTGGGCTTTCTCCTATAAAGTAACCCTTTATGAATGCGTTGACGTCAAAGCCATGGTCAATTAGCACGTGTAGATTGTCTGACCGCCCACCGGAAGCAGCAAAATTCAGAGCAGCGCGACTACTTTTAATGTCTACTTCGTCAGTATGAGATAGTAGCATCCGGACGACTTCAGTGCTGCCGGCGCCTGCTGCATCGTCTATAGCAGATGTTTCCATTGGCGAGGCAATGACTTTGGCACCTCGACTGAGTAGGAACTTGACCATATCGTAATCTTGCACAGCGCTGAGCAGGGCTTTGTTAATACGTGCACCTCTGTCAAGTAAAGTACGCACTAATTCGACACTGCGTAACGCGGCAGCTTGGTCGATCTGTTATGCTGTCACTGACCATCCTGTATTAATACTCTAGATAATGACTTACTAAAGTACTTCCCAGACTGTCGTATTCTGCGTTTACATCCGAGCCTCGATCCAGAAGAAGTTCGATGGTCTCAATCTGCTGCGACGTGACTGTTTGTTTATATTTCAGGACGTTATGCAGCGCCGTATAACGATAATCTCCAGTCTCGAGGTCGATATCAGCTCCTGCATTAAGAAGAACCTTTAACGCTTCGGAGTAGGCCCTGAATGCCGCCTCGTGGAGTGGTGTTTCATATTCTGAATTACGCAAATCTACCTTGGCTCCTTGGGCAAGGAGAAATTATATAGCTTGAATACTTCCCCCCTGTGCGGCCATATGTAAAGCTCCTCGGCCTTGTAAGCGATCTGCTTCCAAAGTATTAACATCGAGTGAAGGTAGTAGAGTGGATTCTAGGCGTAGGACATCGCCTTGACTGGCTGCGTCGAAGAAATGTTCATACTCGGGGCTGTCCTCTGGCGCACGAAATGGATGCTCTTCCATAATGGGGAAACGACCAAATCAATTTGTTGTGACATCGATTCCGCTCAAGAAGTCTGGAGGATGTTCAGGGACGGATGGCCCCTATACCTTATTTAGGCGAGGTAACTACCAAAGTCGAGTAGAATAGGATATAGACGTAACTATACTATAGATCTATCGCTAATAGCTTAATTTAAAGTTATTCCAAATATCGTAGATCTTTACTTTACTTCCTATCTACTCTATCGCCGTCTACTCCTCGCGGTCACTATAGTCGTCTTTCTTCTAGAGGTATTTCGCGACTTTATTTAAAATAATTTCGAGCTACAATTTAATATCGTTATAGTTACTACTAGTTTATATAGTATTAACTTTTAGACTCTATAAAAAAGAAAGAGAATATAGAGATATTATTATATCGTATTTATACTATATAAAAATATCGAAAAATAATCTCGATTTATAAATAATTTTTCAAAATATAAATTTCTAAATAATTTTAAAAAGTAGTTAATTATGTATTAAAATAAGAAAAAAAATCTTATTAAACGAATATATAATTATAATTAATAAAATTAGTAATTAATAATATTTAAATAAACTAGTTTAATCTAGGAAGATTTTTATATAGAAATATTTATAAATTTATTAAAATATTATATAATATCTAGTTTATAGAACTAAGATAATAGTTAATTAATTAATTAATTAATTAATTCTATTAGAAAAAAGTAATAAATAAAAATATAATATTCTAAAGTTTTATTTTATAGATATAACTAATTTTAATAAATAATAAAAAAGATAATTAAATTTCTTATTAATATTACTTCCTTAGTTATTAAAGATATATATATAAAGATAGAAAATAAAATCTTTTATTTACGTATATTATTAACGACTACCTCGACTAGATTATTTATTAAAATTAATAATAACGATCGATATTTAATTATTTTATCGAATATAATATTTTCTTTTATTATAACTAATTCGAAAATAATATTACTCTCTTAGTATTACTTTCTAATAATATTAATATATATTATAATATAGTTATAAAGAGATTATTTATCAATATTAATATTTTAGTCGAATCTCTATCTTTATTTAATTTATTTTAATTTTACTAGAAAATAATTCGTAAATTTAAAAACTAAATAAAACGATATTTTTATATTAATTATATATACGTAAACGAAAAGTATTCTAATTATTTCCGAGATTATATGAAAAGATAATAAAATAGTTATAAAAATTTCGATTATTTATTCGAATAATTAAATATTAATTATAAGAGTAAAATAGATTTTCTAGGAAAAGAAAACGAGATAAATAATAATATTAATAATAACTAAAAATAAGAAAAAAGTAAACTATTATAAATTTATAAATAGTTCATAGAATAAATATATAATATTTATTTATTTATTCGATTATAATATAGTTATTAAAATACTTATTATTTAATTTATCTAGATTATCGTCCTCTTTATAGATATTATTTTAGTTTCTAGGAAAAACGTTTTCTAATTTAATTGAACCGATTATATAGACTTTAATTATTAATATATATTGAATTTTCTTAAAAATTCCTATTAAACCTCGAATTATTACCCGCTCGAATAGGATTACTAGTATTCTATAATTAATTTCTCTTAACTCGAATAATTAATAAAATACTATCAAAAACTCTAATTTATAAATAACGCTAGTAACGTCTTATTAACAAACTTGATAAATCGAGGTTTCGAGTAGAGTTTTATATAGTATTTATTATTAATAAATTTAATATATTTAGTAACTCGCTAATATAATTATTAATTTAATAAAAATAGTTTATATATTTAAAGTTATTATAGACTCAAAAAGAATCAATATTCTATAATTAATATTATTAATAATATTATCTCTATTAATAATATTAAATACTAGCGATTTATCGAGCTCGAAATAAGAAATTAAAATTAAAATTATCGCGGAGGTATTATCTAAATATATTTTAGAAAAATATATATAAATATACTAAAGTATAATATATATTATAGTATATATTATTGAATATATTTTAGTAGAATTTGTATAAATTTACTAAAGTATAATATATATTATAGTATATATTATTTTACATATTATAGAGACTATTATTTAATATTTTAGAATCTATTATAAAAGTTATTATAAAGAATATATATCGTATATTATTAAATATATTATAATATTTACTATAATATATATATATTATAAACTATATTATTATAGATATAATTAATTATATTATAGAATAAAATATAATCTTTATTATAATATATATTATTACGTATATAAAGAGAGTTTTTATCTAATATTTATATTATTAATAAATATATATAATAAATTAGAGTAACTAAATATTTAAATTATAAATATTATTTATTAATAGAATTTTACTAATAGTTCTAAATTACTAAATTTACTAATTTATAATTAAGTATTTAATGAAGAGTTTTAATATAAGTTTATACACGATTTATTAATAATTTGAACAATTATCTAAATATTTTTATTTTTATTTTTCAAATTTATTAATATAAACTTCAAAGTATTTAATATATAAATAATTAATATTAACGAATCTCTCCTACGCTTCGGGTTAGCGTAGAGGTCCCTAGATAAAATACTAGAGTAAAGTAGAGTAAAGTAAAGAGTAGAGTAGAGATCGTTATTCGATCCCTATTTTAAACTAGAGTAAAATAGAGTAGAGATTATCGGTAATTTGGGAAACCCCGATTTCTACGTATTTTATACCGAAAATACGTAAAATACTAGAAATGCGTATCTGTTTATATCCCGTATTCTAAGTGTATTATATATCGATTAAGTAACTATTCTATAGCTATTCTATAACTTTTTTTTTAGACTTTAACTTTTAATAATATCTAGACTAGGGCCCCTATATAGGAATATAAATATTTTACTAAATCTATTTTTAGTCTAAATTCCGAATTTTTAATTAGATTTTTACTAGCGTTACTCTATAGGGTTATAAAGTTATTTTTAGGATTAAGTTTAACGCTCCCGCGTAGACCTTAACTCTAACTTTATAATCTTGGCGCTAAGACTTACTAAGGCTACAGAATACGCATTCTATACTAATTAAGTAGCGATAATATAAAACTATTTTTCCGGACTTACCGATAATTTATCGAGGGATCTTTAATAATAAATATATAATTAATTAATATTAGGAATATACTCTATATAATAGGATTTTAAAGGATATTTTATAATAAAAAGAGTTTAACTTATATTAGATAATAATATTTCTATATATTTAAATTTTATAATTATTCTTTTTTAATCCTAATTAAGAAGCTAGGCTCGTAGGTCGTTAATTACTATAAATACTCTCTTTTATTCTAGTCGAATAATTAGATAGATTAAATTTAAATCCTTTTTTATCTCTACTATATTTATTAATCTCTAAACTAATCTTTATATAATTACTTCTTTTCCGAGTTAGATTTTGAATATCGATTATAAAGTTATATTATTAATACGAATATTTCTTTAATATTTCTAATAGCTAGAGATTAATAATTAATATTATTATTATAATTATAATTAAAATTGCAATTAAAAATTATATAGATAAGTACGTTTTCTTTATTATTATTAAATACTTTTTGTTTATTATTATATTATCTCTTTTCCTTTAAGTTCTCTTTATTAATAACTTTTTCTTATTTTATATCTTCTTAGGAAAGATTCTCTATTTAATTATTAAATAAATAAAATAGAATATTTTAAAACCAATCTTCCTTTATTCTTTTATTATATTTATATAAAATAATTATAGTTTAGAAAATTACTAGTATTTATAATTTCTAAATTATATAACCTCGTAATAATAAAGAAATAATACTTTATATTAATATTCGTAATTAGTATAGTTAATACATTACGAGTAATTATATAAAAAATTAGAAATTAAGGGGCGAGTTGTTTTTATAATATTAAAATATTCTATTTCGTAGATTAATTAAAGAACGATACTAAAGAGATTAACGAAATTAATTATTAGAAAAATTATTAGAATTTACTAATATTTTTATATTTCTAAAACTCGTTTTTTTCTCCTTCTTTATTATTAGAATCTACGTTTAGTATTTAAATAAACTTATTATTTAAATAATATTTATAACTTTATACGAAATTAAATAATTTATTCAAATTTAGTATATTTATTTAATATTCTTTATACTCTTCCTCGAGAGGGGATTAATAAATTAATAATTATAACGATTATTTAATATTAATCTTTTATTCTAAAGTCTCGAATATTTTCTCACTTTTTATAAAGTTTAATAAGGCCGCTTTATTATAAAAATACCTTAAACTATCTTTAGTTTTAAAGTAATATTAATTTAATCTTTTAGTCGTTTAATATAATATAGTTTTTATTTTAAACTTCTATAATACTCGTTTTAAATAAAACTATTTTATAATTTATTTTAAATAACTAAAAAGTTTATTATAAATTATAAGAATATAGTAATTAGTAATAGTCTTCGTTATATTAATAACGCTCGTTATATTCGCGAACTCTTTTATAATATTCATTAGATAAATAATATAATTTTATTCTTTTATTCTTAATTTAAAATAAATTATCTAATTTATATAAAATAACTTTTAATATTATCACGTAGTTTTAATACGCGGACTATTATATAATATATCGAATTCTATCGCGTTTTAATATCCTAAATAAACTTTACTAACTTTAATTTAATAGTTTTAATAATTTTAATAATTTTATTCCGTATACTTTTCTCTATAATATCGAGTCTATTTTATTAAATATCTCGAAACTAGGTTCTACGCTAGTTATTTATATTAATAAATATCGTAATTTTTCGTATCTAATAATATTAGACTATTATAAAAATATTAGAGTTCTTTTATTTTAATTAATATTAATAATAAACTCTTTTACACGTTAGTCTAGAAATAAAAAACTTATTATTTATTTTAATTTATTTAAAATTATTCGTTTATTCTATCTATTAATAGAAAGTAGACTCGTTTTATTTAATATTAACACTAAAATATTTTTAACTTTAATTATTATTTTATTCTACTTTATAGTTTTAATATATTTTTCTTAATATTTTAAGTTTTTATATAAATAGATTTTTATAAAGTTTATAATTATATTTAGTTCTAGGTATTTACGCTAGCCGTTTAAAGTTTTTATAAATATAGTAGATTCTATTAATAAATAGTTCTTTAAATTTCTTCCGCTTTATTACCTCTTTCCTAACGTAGTAACTAATTTTATAGTATATATAATAGTATTTAATAATAGTATTAAGGTATATAATTTAGTTATAATTACTAGGGCCGGCCTAATAAATCTTAATAATTAATAATAATCGTATTCGAGTAGGAGGCCTATATAAATATTTAGAATTATTTAATAATACTATAACTAACCTTTAACGAAAGTGTTTATAGGAAAAGTATTTTAATAATTCTATATATAACTTAAACGAGCTAATATAGTCGATTTTATAATAATTAATAACGGTAGTATTAAATAGGAATTACTAGAGTAGTTTCTATATCTTTATATATATATATTAAATAGTATAATATAAATATAACTAGTTAACCTTATTTACCCCTTTTATAAAATAATTATATATATCGATAAGTTCTGGAATCGTAAACGCTTTTACTACTATATCACCGAAGGTTATTTATAATATTCGAGTATTTATATTTATCTTTATAGGCCGGTGATACTCTCGCGTAATAATCTCTTTTCTATTTAAGATAGTAGTTATAAAAAGGATTATATTTTAACTTTTTTATATAAATTCTAATACCTAGCCAGTTTTGAAAAAGTAATTATATAATTTACTCTATTCGAGTTAATTATTATAAAATAATTTATACCGCGGTTTCATTTTTACCCCTTTTTCTAAATAACTTTATTATAAACGTCTTCGAGATCTTCGCGCGCGGTTTTTATAATACGTATAATACCGGCGGTCTCGAAATCTTTATATTTAAATTATAATAGAAGCGCTATTAAGGTAAATAAATTATTAAATTATATAATATATTATAAAATAGCCCTAATCCTATACTAAAAGACTAGGGTCTAGTACTATTATTTACGTCTTTAAAAAACCGTAGTCTTTTATCTAATAATCGTTAAAGTCGATAGGCCTATTTTTATTATTTTTAATATAATATATTTAGTTAAATATATAATTAGTATTAATTAAAACCTATATTTAAAAGCCCTCGGTCGTCGGTTTACTCGGAATATTAATAATTTTATTTATATATCCTATAAAGTATTAAATCGTTTCATCGACGGCGAAGTATATATTATAATTCTAATACTATTTAAATATATAACGTAGGTACTCGCTAAGAGGCTCTAGTTTTTCGAAGAATATTTATTGAGGTATACCGGGAGGTAATAATTTAAAAATACGAAAAAGTCGATTAATTTACTACTACCGTCTAAGACTAATTATTTTCTAAATAGTTATATATATAACTATAGCCGGATCGGTAGTTTAGAAATCTTCGACGGCCGTTTTAATATATAGGCCTATATATATATATACCCCGATATATACCCTTAGTTTTTAAATAGTAGTAGGGAATTATAAATACGTACCGGTAGAATTAACCCCGGGATAAAATTTAGTATATTTATTTATATAATCGCGTAGAACGACTAGTATAGAATCGTTAAAGAAGAGGTTAAAGATAGCGAATAATATATTAAAAGAGACGTAATTAAATAATAAACTATAACTATAAATAAATAGATTTATAATTTAAATAGGTTCGAAAATAAATAGAGACTAGAGTTTAAAGACCGGCTTCTTTAGAAATTATATAAATTTTAAATCTATAAAAATATAATTAATATTATTAGAGATACGTATATAAGGTATAACTAAATCGATAAAAATAGTATATAGAGTAGTTTATATATAAATAGGATAAATATATTAATTTTATTAAATATTCGAGGGATCTACAACTTTAGCTCTAAATAAATATATTATTTATAAATAAATAAAATAAGCGAAAAGTAAATCTTATTTAATAATATTTTAACGATAAATTAAATTATATATATAAAGTACGGTATATATTTAGATAATTATTTAATAAATATCCGTTTAACTTTTCTATTCCTCTATATTAATATTAAATTAATACTATCGAATATTATTTATATATTATTAGTATTATCGCTTATAATAATTACGCCGCGGAATAAAGAAGGGAAGGAATAAAACTAACTCCTATTCCCTTCCCTAGAGTAGGGAAGAGAATAGATAAAGAAGAGAAAGAAATACTAAAAGAAAATAAGAAAGGAAAGGGATTATTTATTATTCCCTATCTCTACCCTCCCTATAGAGCTAGTTATATATACGTATATATATACCCTATTACTACCCCTATATATAATTATATATATATATATATATACCCTATTACTACCCCTATATATAATTATATATACGTGTATATATACCCTATTACTACTCCCGTGTAGCTTATATATACGCGTATATATACTCTATTAAGTAGTATAAAGATTAGGATAATTCGGAAAGCGGTTAAGAAACGCCAAGCCTTATATTTAATTTAGACTAGCGCAGTAATACGCGGAGCAATAAATCATATATAGGGGTATATATAGATTATATTTTAAAATAGTAATAAACTATATTTAAGAGTAATAATAAGTATATATATAAACTATATATAAAAGTATCAATGAGGTATATATAGGTGTATATATAACTATATATAGAGGTAGTAATAGGGTATATATATATATATATAATTTATTATTACTTTTATATAGGGTTTATTCCTACCCCTATATATAACCCGTTACTACTTTTATATATAGTTTATTCTTACCTCTATATATAGCCCGTTACTACTTTTATATATAACTTATTCTTATTTTTATAAACTATATATAACTAGTATTAAAAAGTTAGTCTATATTAAATATAAAGTTTAGTATTTCTTAACCGCTTTCCAAATTATCCTAATCTTTATACTACTTAATAGAGTATATATACGCGTATATATAGGCTACACGGGAGTAGTAATAGGGTATATATATATAGCTATATATAGAGGTAGTAATAAGGTATATATATATATATATATAAACTACACGGGAGTAGTAATAGGGTATATATATATATATATATAAACTATACGGGAGTAGTAATAGAGTATATATATACGTATATATAACTATATATAAGGATAGTAATAGGGTATATATACGCGTATATATAAATTATATATAGGGTAGCCTTATAGGGAGAGTAGAGAAGGAATTCTTTATTATTCTCTTCTCTTCCCTACTCCGGGGAAGGGAATTACCGAGTTTTCGTTTCTTTTCTTTTTTTTTCCCGGTTCTCTTCTTTAACCGGGGAAGAGAAAGAATTCCCTACCCTATTCCATAACGTAATAATTATATAAATTCGATACTCGATTTTATATTTACGGACGATTTTAGTTAAATAACCGTTAGTTTTTTACTAGTATATTTCTCTTTAATATATTTAAAATTAATAATAACTTTATAATATTTTTACTCGACGTTAATAAAGTAGGTAATAATAATTATATATAAAGATATATTATAAAGTAATTATTTATTTAAAGTAAAGAAGATCTTTAATTTATTATTGGGTAAAATATTAAATAATTTCTTTTTAATCTTCTTTAATTATTATAGGAGTTTATTTTTAATTATTAATAGATTTAATATTATAATAGTAAAGTTCAAATTAAATAAACGAATACTAAACTAGGATATTATTAAAAGAGTTATATAATATTTTTATTATAGTAATTATTTATAGAAATATCTCTTTAAAGTCTAATTATTAAAGTCTAAAACTATTAATTATATTTTTAATATTTTTAACTTAACGGCGCTACGTTCGAATTAGTTAGGGAATTTTAATAATTATTATAATAATCTAGACTTTTACCTACGTAGAGATAGTTTCTCTAAATATTAATTATATTATATTATATATACTCGTCGAGTCTTTATAACTTTTCTTTTTTAAATAATTTATCTTTAACTTAATACTTTAATTTATATAAAGATAAGTTAATATATCGTTATATTATAAATAAATTATCGATGATTTTCTAAAACCTACGATTACTCCTTTTTTAAAAGACGTTTATATTATAAATATTCGGGATTATATTTTACTAAAATTAACCTTCTTATATTATTTCTTATTATCGAGATCTTTATATTATATAATTTATTTCTACTAGTTTAAGAATATATCCTTTTTAATATTATAAAAGATATAATATTTATATTACTTTCTTTTTATTATAATATTAAAAGTTTATTTAAAATAATAAGTTATAAATTTCTAAATACTAAAAGAAAATATATTATTAAAGATACTATTTAAGCGATCTTTATTTAATTAATTTAATATAAATTCTAAAAAAGTAGTAAAGAGTTTAACTAGTATAATATAATAATTAATTAATTATTAGAAAGATTATTAGAATTAATATCTAATATTTTTATATATATATATTTTTATACTTTACCCTTTATCGATATCGAATCGATATATTCTTAAAAATAGCCGGTAGAATAATCGTAAAAGAATATTAATAAATAAAATTAATCTCGTAATAAATATTAAGAAGAGTTATATATTAAAATTTAAAATATATTAAAAGTTTATTTAATATAATTAAATTAAATGAAATTACGCCTTTAAATAAACTTATTTATAATTTAACTCTAGGTTTAAATCTAACTCGGATAATTATATATTCGAGTAATAAGCGGCGAGATTATTTATTAAAATACTTCAAACTTAATTTTAACTCGGATAATTATATATTTAAATAACGAGATTATTTATTAAAATATTATACTTATTATTATAATTATTCTTCACTTTTTCTCTATATTTTTTAGTAATTTTATATATATTATTATTATTAAAAGATTTATTATTAAAAAGAATAAAGATACTTTGAAGAATAAAGATCTAGAAGGCGCCTAAAAGAATTTACTACCTAGGACCTAATTCCAAAAAATTCTAAATATCGTAAATTTAAATATAGTAGTAAATTATTTTCTAAATAATAATAAATCGAAGTCTTTAATTAATTTGAACTAGTAATAACTTTAAAGTAAATTGAGAAATATTAGAGATTAATTAAACTTTTACTTTTAAAACTTATTTTTTATCGAGTAATTAAAGAACTTTATATAAATATCGAGTTTTCTAGAAATATTTAATTTATTATAATAATTACTCTTTAGGAGGTAATAGAAACTTATTTAATATTTAAATTTAAATATAAAGTTATAATATATTATTCTATAAATTATTATTAATATTATCTAGTTCTTTAAATAGTAGTTTATTATTATAAATATATAATAATACTTCCGAAGGATTTTAGATTTCTATATAATTTTAGATATAAAAATATATTTATAATTATTATTATAATAATTACGAACGGAGACTAGTTAATAGCGAAGTATATAATTATATTAAAAAGCTGGAAATTAGGCGCTAGGAAATTTAATAACTTTTTATTAAATATATATAAATACATTAACGACGATATAATATACTTTTAAATAAGAAATATCTTTATATTAAATCTTTTAAGAATTAAAAAAAACGCCTCTTTAATATTTTTAATCTTTTTATTCGGGATCTAGTTATAATAAAATAGATTATACTCTTATTATTATCAAATAGGTTTTAATAAAGAAGTTTACTCGTCCTCTTAACTCTATTTAAAAATACGAAATTATATTTTATTATAGAATAATCTCTTTTTTCGTAAAATATTAATACGATTTTATTTATAAAATAAATAAACCTTATTAATAAATAATTAACTTAATTATTAAAATAATAATTGAAAATTTATACCGTATTTTAATTAAGGTAACTATACTCGGCGAAATTAATATATTTATATATCTCTAGGTCGTAGTATTTAAGATAATTAATTTTACGAAATAGATTTAAAATAAATTTATATTATATAGGCCGTTTAAAGCGGAATTTATTAATTTTAATAATATATATTATTATATCTACTCTTTTTTAGGCTTCCTAGATTCAAATATATTAATCGATAATTAGTAATAACTCTTTAGTTTCTTTATTTATAATTTATTAAAATACGATTTAGACTAGGTTTAAATTAAGTAATTATTAATATAATTTCTTAATAATTAGAATTTATATATTTTTATAATATACCTTAACTCGTTTAGATACTTTTATATAATATTACTATTATTTTAAATTAATATATCTTAATCTCGTAAAATTATACTAGTTTTCTTTACGAGATATATAGTATTATTAATTTAGATAGTTTTAATAAGAGAATAATTATTAGAATAATAGATAATCTAGATTATATTTTTTTAAAAGAATCTATTATTTTATTTAAATAAGAATAATAACTTAATAAGTCTTTAATATTATTAAAAACTCTTTAATAATACGGAGTTTCTTTTCTATTATTAATACCGTAGTTATATTATTTCTCTAATAGTTTATATATTATTTTTCGAATAATAAAACTTGATTAAGACGAGCCCTTATCTTTATTATTAATAAATTAATCGAGTATTTCTTTATTTATTTCCTAGGTCTTTAGGCTCCCTTTAAATAAATTATTATTATTATTATTATTATTAATATTAAATATATATTATTTAACGGTGATTTCAGTATTATATAGGAAATTCGATAAATTATATAATATTTACTCGGTTTTAATCTCGGGGTCTTTTTTAACTAGGAAATACTAATTATAAATATCTTTTTAGTAATTTATTATTAAATAGATTTACTACGCGGTTTATCTATAAAAGTATTAAATCGTTTCGGTATAATAAGTATTTTAATTTCTAATATATATATAATTAGTATAGCCTAGCGGCGAGAATAACGGGCTTTAATTATTAAATAATAAATATTAAATAAAACTAAAGTATACTTTACGAAATAATTATTAATTATAAATTAAATAATAAAAGTAGACGGAAGATCTCCGAAGACTTCGTTAATACTAAAAATTGAATTACGGGAAGTAGGATATTATATTTAAGAAAATACTCGCTCCCGTATTTAATATAGACTTTAAAATATATTTAAAAATCTTACTTAATTATATAACTATTAAAAAAATTATTATAATTAATTTATAATAATAAATACTTAAATACTTAAGTACTTTACTCTTTATACTAGATTAAATTATAACTAGTTCGTAATATTCTAAATTTATTAAAGTAGAATAAATAAATATCCTAAATAGTATATATAAAATAGATAATAATAATTATACTCTTATATAATATAAGTAAATTCTATTCTTTATAAAATAATAGTTATTAATATTAGTAATTTTAACCTCGTAATTATTATTATTATTACTAATTTACATTATTATTACTAGTTTCTTCGTCGTTTTAAATTATTATAAATAGCGCTTTTTAATTAATTAAAATACTATTTCTTAAGTAACTAAAATACCGCTTATTAAGAAATTAAATATAGCGCGTATTAATAAAGATAGAGCTAGACGTATATAAAAAATTAAAGATACTATAAAGAGGAAGACTTTTAAAAGATTATTAATAACTAAAAAGAAGAAGATTATTCCTAGAACCTAAATTCTATCTAATATAACTAGATAAATATATAATTATAAAGTATAAAAGAAGGATAGTAAATTAAATTCTAATAATTATTAATTATAATAATTAAGAGTAATTCAAATAATTTAGTCGTCGCTCTATACGAAATTAAAGATTACTAGAAACCTACCGAATTATTTATTCCTAAACTCTCTTTTTAACGGTTTATATATAAAGTAATAATCTCGGCTATATTAAAATATTAATTATATATACTAGTAATCGTTTATAATTATAATTATATAAGAAGTAACGGAAGCGATATTAATAATATTTTTTAAAAATAAGTTCTATCCTAATCTCTCGTTATATATAAATAGTATAAGATATTAACCTCTACGTAATTTACACTAAATATATAATTATCTAAAATAAAAATATTTAATTAATATAGATAATTAGGGGCTATAAATTTATTCTATAAAGAAATATAAATTAAGATTAATTATTTTATCTCTTAATAACTTTTATTACTATCGAGAAATAAAAAATTCTTTTATTTTTATTTTATAACTTTATTATTAAAACGGTAATTATAATAATTATTAGAAATCCGGTTTAGTAAAGAATTCTTTAGAAAAATACCTTATTTTATTTTATTTCTAACTCTACGTTAATAGATCTCCCCGTTAAATTAGAGTAGAGATACTTTTAATTTAATCTTCTTTCTTTTTATATTCAAATTAATTTATAAATTAAATAGATAAATAATTTATACTAGGTCTAATCCCTAATCTCTATTAATTATATTCGAATATATTATCTTCTACTCCTAGATATCTTTTAAAATATAATTTTTATTTTAAAATAATAATTTTTATATATTCTAGATTATTTTTATTACTAGAATATAATTTGAATTTTTTTTTTTTTTAATTTTCCGTTACGTAGTTATTTAATTAAGTTAGTATCGCGAAGAGATAAATAAGTAATAGAATTATATATAATAAAACGAAGGAGTTTATAATAGAATAATAATTCTCTTTACTCTAAAACTTTTTTAATATATATTTTAATCTCTAGTTAAAAAATTCGAATATATAATTAAAGAGAATATATTATAGAGTAAATAAATAATAATATAAATATATTCTTGAACGATAACGAGCTCTATTCTAGATTATAAATAACTAGCGATAATATACTAAATAAAATAATCTCATTTTTCTATAATTATCTTTTTTTCTTTTTTCTTTTCTTTTTACTTTCTCTTATTCCTTTTTTACCGTCGTTAACGTTTTCTCTTTATCTATTTTTTACAATATCTAGTAGAATATTACTATTATAAAATATAATATTCTTTATATTTGAAAAATTATATATCTCTTTCCTATTAATTTAGTAGTATTTTCTTTTATTATTATATATATATTTATAATACTTTTAGTAGTTTCGAATCTTTTTAGTTAAAAGTATTTTAGAACTCGTTATATTTGATTTTTAAAGTAGTAAATTAATATTTTTTAAAAATATATCAAGTTACTACTCTAATTAAAATAGAAAGAAAATTATCTACGATAATTTTAATACTAGAACTAATAGTATATATCGTAGTAGTAACTAGCGATAAAATAGAAAATAGCGACTATATTCTCTATAAGAGTAAATATCTAAGATATAAATAATTCTTTTTCTAATCTAGAATTTATTACTCTTAAAGAACTTTTTAAATTATTTTTAAATAATATTTTAGTTATTAATATTATTAATAAATTATAAAAACTATCTCGCTACTACTAATTTATTATATAATAAGGTCGCCGTTATAAATACTTAATAAATAAATAGTCTATTATTAAGAACGTATTTATATATCTCGTTTTAAAAAGAACTAAAAAACTCGTTCGTCGGTAAAATAAAAAGTGGCTCGATCGTGGTTTAAAGTATTCGACGGGCGCTTTAAAAGTCTTAAACGCGATATTTATCTATTAATTCGATATACGCCTAAGATATATAACTAAGGGGCCTAAAACTTCTCGGGTATATATCGAGTAAATTTAAAACTATTATTAACGGGCGCTAAATTAAAGATATATTACTAATTTTAACTTTTATTTATAATCTTTATTTATAACCTAGGCTTTTATATATAACCCTATTTATAATTTAATTTATAATTATAATCTCTACTATAGTCACGATCGCTATCGCTACTATATTAAGATATCGCTATTATATACTCTAATATATACTTTAGTATATAATTTACGTATTATCCCCGTGAGGATTTCGCCTAAATCGATCGATTCCGGGGATTATAATTTACTAGTATTAAAAATCGTTCTAGGGGATCGCTATTATCGATAAAGATAATTTTAAAATTTTAAAATTTTAGGTAGTAAATTAGGTAATTTTCTAAAATCTAAATTTTTAAAATTATAGATTTAAAATATACTCGTAGGGAGCTCGATATTTATTTTATAATAATTTTAGATATTTATCGAGTATTTATCGAGTACTAAACTACTCGAAGGGTACTCGGTATATACTCGATATATACTAGAGGTTATTTAGGCGCTCCGAGTCTATTTTAGGTATTTAAAATAACTTATTTTTAAATCTCAAATCGTTAAATCCGATTTTCGATTTATTAGTATTTTGATAAAAATAATTTATATCGTTAATATTATAACTTTTTAATTTATTATAAATAATAACTACTCTTTTTATCTAGAATAAGAGATTACGATTTCAATAAACTACTTTTATAATTCTTTTTTAATAATAAAAGTAAAATTCCTAGTTTAAATAATAATTTAAAAATTTATGTTTTTAGTAATAAATAATTAAATAATAGAAATAATAGAAATATTAATAACTTTACAAGCCTTTACGATTTAAATAATAATAAATTTAATATATCTATTTCAATACTAATAGTAATTATTATTTATAATAAAAAAATCGTAAATAATCTACCTCGTAAAAATAAATAGTTATTAAATCTGCTAGAGAGAATTAGAATAAAGATATTATTATAAAATTAAAAATCTCCTAGTTTAATACTCCTAGACTATAGTTTTATAAATTTCTCGAAGTTCTCTCGAGTTATAAATGATTTAAAATATAATAAAAGAGATTTTATATTTTTAAAATAAATTATTATTTTTAGTTATATTTAATTATTAAAAATAGAAATCAAGATTTTATAATTATATTAAAAGAATATACGATTTTATTAAAATAATAAAATAGATCTCAAGTAATATTTATTTCGTAATATTAGTATTTTAATAAAAGTTATATTATCGATTTCTAAATAACTCAAGATTTATAGTAAATAGAATTAAGATAATTTTAATTATTATATAAATAAAATAATTATAAAACTAATATTATCGATAGTAGATTTTTGAATAATATAGATAGTATTCGTTATTTAAGAAGAAGTTTTTCTAGTAATAACTTTTTATTATCTTTACTTTTTATTCTTTTTAAAAGATATTATAAAAGTAGTAATAATAATTATATCTCCGTCTATAATATTAGTAAATCGAAAACCGGTTTTAATAACTCGGAGCCTATAGATAAATTATTTTAAATACTCGAGATAAACTCGAAGTATTTAAACGATTTTAAATTTATATCGAGCGCTTTTTTAAATAATTTAATACTCGTTAAATACTCGACGATACGCTATGAAATAAAATAGAGAATCCCTTCCCTTCCAAAAGAAAGAAATAAAGACTCGGTAATTCCTTTCCCTAGAGTAAGAAAGAGAAGGGAATAATAAAGAATCTCTTCCTTATTCTTTTTATAAGGTTAATACTATAACTTATTAATATACTATATTAATACGTATTCTAATTATATTAATCTTTATTTTAACCGCGAGTTATACTAGGCGGTCTAATATATTTCTAAATATTTTTACTAGATATATTAAATATTTTAATATATATAAATATAATAGAATAACTAGACTAGGTTTATTAATACTAGGTATATTAAATCTTAGTAAATCTTCGATTTAGTAATTATAATTTTCTAGGATAATTAAGATTATTTATATTATATAATATTATAGTAGTTACTAGTGCCGCGCTAGTAGCCTATTTCTGAATCGCTTATATTTTCCTTTTATTTTTAGATTTTATTAATTATTTATTTAATTAATAAGCTCGTTAAATTACTCGGATATTTTAATATCTAGCTCTTTCATTATTTAATTTCTTATAATTATATTTATCTTTATATCTAGTATTATTTAATAGTTACTTTATCGCGGAATTCTCCCTTTTAATAATAATTAAATAAGAAATTAGATTTATATTAAAATTTAAAGAGTATAAAGATTAATATATTTAGAATAATTAATCTCTTTAGTTAAAACTTATTATAAATATTATTATAATATTATATAATAAGTAATAAGAAAGGATAATATAAAACAATTTTTATTAATCGTTTTATAATTAAATTAGAAGATTAAGAAACTTAGGGCTAACCTATATCTAGATACTAGTTAGATTTAATACTAAATAATAAATAATAGAATAAATTAATATATTATATATCGCTAATTATTTTATAGCCGACGAAGAGAAATAAATTTTAGGTTAGTCTTTATCTATACTTAATTTAAAACGAGGTAATCGGAGTTATTTACTTAATAAATAATGAAAAAAAAAGGCCGAAGAGGAGCTAAATAAAAACTATAATATAATAAAATTAAAAAATCGTTTAGTAAATCGTTCTATAAAAGAGCTTCGAGTAGAGCTAGTTAAAATTATTAATTAAAAAATAATTCGACGAGTAGAAAAGGCTTTAACGTATAATAAAGAATAATTGAATTTATTAATTATAAATTAATAAAGGATAACTTAATAGGCGAAAATCGATACTATTAATAAAAAGTATATACTAATCTTTATATTAATCTATATTATACTAGTTAAACGGGACTAATATATAATAAGGTTTTTTAAGGTAAATATACCTACGTTATTATAAAAACCGTCGGCGCGTCTTTAGGTAGAGAGATAATTATTAATAATAATAAAGGTTTAAATTAGATAGATAAGGAGCCTTTAAAGAATTTAGAAAATTCGTTAAAATTAATAAATTATATACTTTAAGTTCGATAGAAAATAGACGACGAGGAAAATTATAATATCGAGAGTAATACCGAAAAAGAAAATTAAAAGGATACTATTAAGACTTTAATTACATTAGGTTAATAAAATAAAATATAAATAATTTATAATAATTATCGAAGATACTAGACTATAGTATTTAAGTCGCTATAAACGAAGATTAAATACTATAATAAATATTCGTTAAAGAAATATAAATATATAGGGTTTTTATATATACGAAGAAATAACTATCTAATATATTTTTATACTAATTTATATACTATTTAATATTAATTATAAGTTAATATATATGTAAAGAGTTATAAAAACGTTAATTATAACTTAATAAGGTATTTAATAAACTCGAGTATATATTATAATATAATATAACCTTTTAACTTATTATAAATCTAAAGATCTATAAATTATTTAGTAGAAATTAATAGGATATTCGAGGAATAAATAAGTATATAACGCTAGACGAGGATAATTATAAATAAATTATAATATTAGGACCTAATTAACTATAACCTAATAATTACGATTTTATTAAACGTAAATAGGTATTAGATAAAGATAGGGAAAGTATAAAGAAAATATTCGAGATATTTTTAAAACCGGAGTATACCGAGATAATAAAGAGGGTAAAAGTATTTTAGAAATCTAATAAATATAAAAAGCTCGAAAAGGAACTAGAACGAATTATTTAATTTAAAGATTTTACGAAGTTATTATAAAATTAAAAGAAGATAACTAGTTTATTTAGATTTCTAGATATATTTTTATTAAATATAATTAATTATTTAAATTAATATTTATTATAGCTAGTCTATTAAAATACCCGAAATTTCATTAATATAATAGTTTTTATTATTATTATACTAATCTTTATAACTATTTTATTTATATTTTATTATTAATTATAATTCTAGTTTTTATTTTATCTCCTCCTATCTCTAAGAGTCCTACCTATATTTTTATTACTTTATAAAGATTTTTAGAAAAGTCTAGCTTTTTTAGTTAGTTTTAGTAAAATTAATTTTAGACACTCGTGTTTATATATAACCTCTAAGTCATTATAGCCTAGATATTTAATTATTATATAAGGCCTAGATAATACCTACGATTTAGAGAATAATCCTATATTCGATTTCTTTCTTATTATTAAATTTTTTAACGTAAAGTCTCGGGTTGAATACGAGCGTTTCGAAGAACTTTAGTTTATTATATACTCGGAAAGTCTAGTTTATAAATTTATATATTTATCTTTTACGCCTTCTCGAGTCTATTTATAATATTAATATTTTATTTACGGTATTATTATAGGAGGTCTTATTTAAGGGCTAGAATTATATTCTTTAACTCTTCTTTTTTTACGAGCTAGACTAGTAGTAGGAGTTTTAAAAAATTATCGATTTTTTTTTACAAAGTTATTAGACTAGCCTTTATTTATATTATTAATTAAATCTTCGTCCTCGCTTTTTATTATATCCTCTTCCCGCCTCTTTACCTTTATTTTATATTCTTTAAATATTATTTTCTCTTCCTAGTCTAGGTCCTACTATAATATTATTATTTCGTTCTCTTTAAATTATATTACGGGGTAGACTCTAGTATAAGTATTATTAAGTTAAACCTCGGTATTTCTATAATATAACTAGCGCCTTAGTTAAATTCTAGTATTTTAGGGCCAAATCCTCTATAAATAATTAATATCTTTTACTAAACTAATAAAACTATATATTCTATATACAAACCTTGATAAATAGTAGTAATAGTATATACCGATTACTTTATCTATTAAGACGTTTCTATATATCTTATGTAATTAATAACCTAACGGTTCTACCTACCTTAATACGAGAAAACGCCTACTTACTTTAGACTAGTACTTATATAGTCCCTCCCTATTCGATAGACTTTAGAAACGACCCTTTTAGTAGGCCTATCGTTACTATTACTATATTAGGTAACTCTAACTATAGTACTCGCTCTTAAAAGAGCTTGAATACCGAGTAGTAGGAGTTAATACCGCTTTAAGAAAATATACCTCCTCGTAACTCTAATCCGGGTCTTATACTAGGCTTTACCGTAGAGTAAACTATATTATTAATAGTAATAATTACTACTACTATTAACTAAGTCATGAAGTAAGTATTAACCGATTTTATTAATTAGTAGTAATATTAACTAGAAGAGTATACCCTAGACGATAACGTCGAGTTTCTTAACCTTTTATAATTTACTATTAAAGATAATAAATTAAAGGCTGAAGACGTTAGTTTTTTTAACTCTTAATATAAACCTAGAAATAATACCCTAGTTCTAAATACCGGTAAATATATATACTACTAAAACGTTTACGTTTTTATAAATAGACTCAAGGATATAGTAGATATAAAGTTTAATATTTACGCCGCTTTTAAGAACCTTATTCCCGCGTATCTTCGTAATTTAATTTTAATATAGTATTTAGTCGAGTTAATAGAGCTTGAAAAGAAACTCTTATATAATACCGTATCCGATCTACAATAGTAGTATACTATTTTTATTAATTAATTCAAAATTAGAACTTTAATAACTATAGCCAAGATCGTAATACTTATATATATACTCTAGGATATTCGAAAGGGTATTTATCCTCGTATATTTATTCAAAATATACTATACCTCGTTAAATTTATAAATATTACCTTAATATATTCCTAGCTTTTAACTATTTAGAATATATTTTATATAAATATATATCGGGATCTCTTTAAGTTAAAAGTAATAATAACGCTAAATTAATTCCTTAAAGACGTAGATAGTAAAGTATTAATTTAAGAGGATTTTACCTCTCGCGGCCTTATATTATCTCAAAAGCCACTTTACTTTCAACTTTAATAATAGTAGAATAATCAAAATTAGAAATTACTCGATAATAAGCCTTATAAACCCTTTAAGAATAAATTTAGTAAATTATTTAATAGTAAACTATTCGATAAAAAACTATTTAATAATTACTACGACTCGCTATATTAAAATACCGTTTATACTATTACGCTATATTAGTATACCGCCTATAATAGTATACTAGAAGTAGACGAAGAGGGTAACGACGTTAATAATCTAGAATATAATATTTATTAAATTATAATTAAAGACTAAGTTTAGGAGTTAGTTATATCTAGACTAGTACCGCGCCAAAATAATTTTAACTTCGAAAATACCGGTAAATAACTACTTTCAAAAATCGCTAGTTATTTAAAAACTACACTAAGACCTCATTTTTATATACGAAGAAATCGACTATTTAGGGCCCTAGTCCTTTAGTACTAATATTTCTATAACGCTAAACGTATACGCCCCTATTTTATTAATATTATAATTACTACCGTTAGTTATTTACGTTATCTCTATACCTCTCTATCGCCTTACCTCGCCGTCGCGATTTCAATTAACTTTACGGCTCTACGCTAAGCTTTAAGGCTCTACGGTACTCCCGTAATTACCTCGCACCGACTATTCAAGAGTTAGGGACATACTAGTATATTTACCTACTCTATTAATTTTCTATATATAGACGCTATTTACGTTATTACTTACGATACCCTATATCCGCGTATTAACGAGGGCGTTAACGTCTTTTTTTTTAAATAAGCGTTCTATTACGAGGTAGACTCTAGTATAAATATTACTAAACTAAACCTCGGTACTTCTATAATAAGACTAGCGCCTTAACTAGATTCTAGTATATTAGGGCCAAATCCTCTATAGATAATTAATATCTTTTACTAAATTAATAAAACTATATATTCTATATATATACCTTAATAAATTAGAAGCGATTAAGGATTATTAAAACCGAAAAAGTTTTCGGACTATAGGATTTTTAGATTAAATATAATTAATTAATAATATTAAATACTCGCTCGTATTTAACCCCCGTAGAGGGTATAACTAGAATATTACGGGCGGTATAAAAGAGATAATTATAATATAATAAAAGTTTATTTTATTTATTAAATATAGATTTATTTTTATTACTAAATCCTATATTAAATTAACCGATATAATTATTAATATAAAGATTAATATAAATAGTGGATTTACTCGTTTCGTGGTAGTTTTAAAACTTATTACTTTAACTCTTTAGAATTAATATTTTCTTTTTACCTTTAATAAAATATTTAAAAATATCTACGCCGATATCTTTTTTAATATATACTTTTTTTTAACTAGTAATAAATATACGCCGATTAAATTACTCGTTAAATTATTTTTAATAGTAATTCTTTTACTCTTTATTAGTCTCTTTATTCTAACTTTAACTTTAGAATATAATCGCCTTTCTAATAAAGTTTAGGAGAGTTACTATATTATATAAACTATTTAAAATTAATGAAGTTTAAGAATAATATTATTTTAGTTTAATTTAAATTTTCTTTAAACCTATTAATATAAACCTCTTTTAATTTATACTTTTAATTTTAAACTTTTTCTCTTTATTCTTAAGATAATTAAATAGAGTATTATAAACTAAAAAGATTATATAAATAATCGGCGTATATAAAGTATTAATCGCTTATATATACCGATAGAAAAATTTATTAAACTCGATAAGGTAATTTATTTAAATTTATTCATTATTATTTATTTATAGTTACTCTCTTTACTCGCGAAAAAACTCTTTTAATATTAACTTTAATCTTCGGGCCCGGATTAATATATAATATATTAAATTCTATTTAATTACTATATCCTAGAAGAACTTTAGCGTAGTAAATTCATTCGGGTATTTTTTATTATATATTCTTTATTTTTAAATTAACCTAGCCGATTAACGTTTTTTATTATTAAATCTTTTTTAGATATTTTAAAAGCGCTCGCGCCGTTAACTATTTTTATAAAAGTAGGTAGAGGTTTTACGAATTTATATACCTTAAATTTGATAAATAAATAAAGATAAATATAAAGATTAATATAAAATTAAAAATACGTATCTCTATAAAAGTAAATAGGATTCTAGGTTTTTTTCTAATATTAAAAAGTTTTAATTTATTTACTTTTTCGTCTTAATCTTTCTAAAAGTCTTTATTCGTTAATAAGATTTTAATAATATTAAGAAGTTCCTTTAAACCTAATTAAATAATATAAAAAAGGTATAAAATATAATAAATTCTAATATTCGTAAAGAAGTTTAATTCGTTATAAACTTCGCGAAGTTTATATTTAAACTCCTTTTTTATAATTATAATCTATATACTCTCCTCTACGGATATCGTTTTAAGTAATTAATATATTATAGTATTATTAAAGGCGTTATTTATAATAATCGATATAATACGGTCCTTTAAATTATAACGACGGATAATAATATTTAAATACTCGGCTAGACTTCTATTATTATATTTACCTTTTATAAATTTAAAAACTAGAAGTACCTCGTAATACTATTATCGCTAGTTAATAAAGTATATATTTATTATTATATAGCTCTACCGGTTTCTAGAAAACTATATATTTAATATAAAAATAATTTTAATACCGTGGTTAAATAAATCTTAAAGGAGAAGAGGCTAAATCTTTTAATACTTCTTTATTATATAATTTTTAATTATTAACGTAGAAGAGAGAGTAAATTAAATATTAATATATTTAAATACTCGTTATATATTAATATTATTAATAGATCGTAAAGAGAGTTTAAGCCCGATAATTATTTATATAAATAATTTAAAGAAATCCTTTTAAATTACCTCCCGGCCGTTAAATTTTAATATATTAATCTTTTTTTTACTCCTCTAAATTATATAATTAAGAATTTATATTAATCTTTATATTTATTATCTAAAAGAATAATTATATATATAATCTTTAAACGAGAGTATATTTTAAATTAGTTTTATTTTATATATTAAAGCTTTTCTTTTATATTTCCTTAATTCGAGGTACGTTTTTATACTATTTATAATATTAATCTTTAATACCGTATAATTATATTTTTTATAGATATTCCTCGGTTCTTTAGTATTTATTATAATATTATAATCGAAATACTCTTATTTTAGAGTTAATTTTTATAAGGTTTATAAGAAATTAAATATCTAGCTCTTTATTTTATTAATTTTATATTTCTTCTTTTAATTATAATACTACTACTATAAATAAAATTATATAAGGAAATCGATAGTTATTTTTACTTTATATATATAATAACGGTAGTCGCTACCTTTAATCGTAAAATATTTAATAGAAATCTTTACCGTAAATAAAATATCCCGAGGTACTATATTAAAAGAAATAGAATATTAATTATATATAAAGTTCTCTAGAGCGAAACTACTATTTTAAGATATTTTAAATATAAATTATATAGATAAATAAAGAGAGTAGGAAAATAAAAGAATTTAATAATTATATTATAATTATATAATTTATTTAGATAAACTATATTTTATAACCGAGGAATACTTTATAATAAAAATATTTAATAAAATATAATAATAAAGTAGATCTACGGCTCTTTTATATATAATAGGTTAGGCTACCCGCTATAATAATTATAAATATATCTTTATCTAATATCTATACCCTCTTTCGTAAATTCCTACCGAAATTTAACTAAATCCTTATTAATTAATATTAATAATTATATCTCTAATTATTATAAAAAGTACGGTTAATATTAATATTAAACTCTTTAATAATTTATATAATATAATAATAACTAGCCGGGGTTTTTAATTTCTTATTAACTAGCGGATTTTAAAGATAGTAAAAAAAGTACCTAGTATATATAAAATTCCTTTTAAAAAAGCTTAAATAAAGAAAATTACGATATAAAGTAAATAATTAAAGAACGGTAGTAAATAAGATTTTTTTATATTAAACTCGAATTCGCTAAGTTTACTAGTCGTTATTTTATAAAAAATTAGGTTTCTTTAAAAAATAACCGATCTTTTAATTTTAAAACTATCCTTTACGCGCCTTATCCACGAAATTATATATATATTATATAAATATTATTTTCGGATTTAATCTACGGCGCTAAACGCGTTATAAAAAACCGTAGAGGCGATATTAATTAAGGAATTTATAAATAAATTATAAATTATCTCTACCGATATAATAATTAATTTCGATTATAGTATTTAATCTTTACGCGATTTATAATAAACGGATTACTCTAGCCCCGAAGGATATATATTTTATATAATAATTAAAGAGTATATTTATTAACTAAAGATATATTATAAAATATATATATAGTTTAAAAGTTTATTGTCTTTATTTTAATCTTTATATTTAATAATTTAATATAATCTTTCATCGAGTTATAAATTTTTAATTTACGATTTACTTATAAATTAAATTATTTAAATTTAGTAATTATAAAAATTAATAAATAACTTTATTAATTTTTATAGTTTATTAAATTAAGATAGAAGTCTATACTTTAGGTATATAATATTTTATTAATCGATTAAAAATAAATAATAGCGGTGTTAATTCCGAATCCCGCTTTTAACGTTATAGATTTTATTATTCGATTTATCTTATACCTTAACCTTACCCTAATATTTAAATTATATTAAAGATACTACTCTAGGAATCTTTAATTAATCGAAAATAAGATATAGTATATTTATTAATATATAGAATAGTATATAATTAATTTTTAACGACTTATATTAGCGCTTTCTTCTCTATATCCCCTAATTCTTTCGTCGTTATAAATAAAGTGAAATTAAATATAATTAGGGAACTTACTAATAAGATACCTAATTATCGTAATATTTACTATTATTATATCTTTTATTATTATACGTAAGGTCTTTTTTTAAAAGATTATTTAATTTTAACTTAATAAAGTTACTAGGATAAAGATTAGGATAAATAATATTAATATTATATATAGATTATAATTAATAGCTCCTCGATTATTTATTTAAGCCGAAGCTACTTAATTATAAAATAATATTATAGTAAAGTCACTAAGGTAAAGTCTAGGATAAATAATATTAATTAAAATTATAAAATATAGAAAACGCGTTCTTTATAAACTATCGAATCTAGTAGCTCCTAAATAAATATATATAAAGATACTAAATAAGTAAGGTCACTAGTATAAAGATTAGGATAAAAGTATTAATTATTTTTATAAATTATAGTATCGCTTAGATATTCCCCTAGATAAGTTCGAATTCGACGAGTTTATATATAATAAGAAATTTATAATATACTATAATCCGGAAAAACCTAGAATTAATATATATAACTATACGAGTAAACCGCTATTAATACCTTAGTTATAACGGCTCTAAATATAATTTTATATATAAATCCACCTATACCTAGTAAATATAATCTAGATAATAATAACTACTAATATTAATATAATCCGTCTATTAACTATTTATTTTATCTTCTTTATTTAGATTCAAATTAATTTTATTCGTATCGTAAAGAGAGACCTTATACTTTATTATATAAATAGTATTTTATTATAGAGACTAAATATATAGTTAAATACTAAAAACCGGTTATTAGATATATCGGCAAATCTTAAAAGTAAATATTAATATACTCCAAGCGTTATTAGCCCTGTTAGAAAGCCGTCTACGGGTTTACGCTGAAACTCCATATTAAATACCGACCCGAGGTTCAGTAGGATTAGTAAGTTAGGGGTCCGGGCAGGGTCCTGTCAGTAAATAGTACTTACTATCAGCAGGTTCAGTAACTCGATAAATAATCAGCAACTCAAATATTAGACGAATAGGCCCATTACATGCCCTATAGCATGCGCATTTGCATGCGCATTGGCATGCGCCATAGTATGGGCCATAGTATGGGCCATAGTATGCCCCATGGCATGCGCAATGGCGTGCGCAAAGGTATCCTGAATAGCATGCGATGTACGGCCCCCGCAGCAGCCCCTAAAACATCAGACGAAAGCCCCCCATGGCATGCGCAATTATGGCATGCGCCAAGGCATGCGCCAAGGCATGCGCCATGGTATGCGAAATGGCATGGTATTCATGTGCGCATACTCCCCGGATGTGCCCGGGTGACGCCCCCGCGAGAACTTTCGCCAAAACTTATTATTCCGGGCCCGGTAGGTCGCTGGCGTTAGTAGTCGTCGCTGGGGGTCGCTACCGTCAATGGCGACGATTATAGAACTTTATTTATTTCAGCCCTATGATAGGGCTGGCTGCTGTTAGTATACTAACGGTATATATAAGTTACTGAAGTTATTAATCCTACTGAAATTAACCCGGAGTTATTAATAGGATATTGCCTAGACCCCCGATTTATTAAACCTACTAAAAATCACCTACCCGGACCTCTAATTTACTAAACCTACTAATAGGACGCTGGTAGCCCTATCCGTAAATTAGGGCTACTAGTAGCGTCTTATCAATAACTTTTCTTAGTAAAAGTTACTAGTAAGACGCTGCCAGCCCTATCCGCGCGGTCGGTAACTAGGGTTTTAATAGGAGTTTTTGAGATTTACCGATATAAGAAGAGCCGGATTCTACCGAGATATTAATTAATACTAAACGTAATTTAAGAGCCTTATTATAAATTAATTAATTAAAGCTCGAAGATCTAAAATTATTTAATAAAAGAAAGTCTACGCGTCTAGCCGCTTAAGATAAATTATTTATAAATTAAAAAACTCGTAAAGATAAAGAAATAAAGGAGAAAAAAAAGACTATAAATTTAATCTAAAATAAAGTTTTAAATAATAATTTTCCTAACCCTTTCTTTTAATATTATTATAATTATTATATTAATATATTATCTTAGTTAAAATAATAATAAAAACTCGAGGTAAAAAATATTTAATTTATATCCTAATCTTATCGTAATTAATATATTAATTTATTATTATTTATAGTCTTTAGGGCTAAGAAATCTAAAATCTAGGAAAGAGAGAAATCTTAAACCTTAAGAAAATCTATAAACCGTAGATATCTTACTTTTTATTCTAGATTTATCGTAATTAATATACTAATCTATTAATATAAAGAAAGTAAAGGATATAAACGGAGATCTAATTTAATTATCGGGTAAAACCCTAGTTTAAAATAATAATAAAGGTATTAATATACGCCCTCTAATAACTCGAAAAGCTCTAGTCGTAACGAAAACCCTATAACGATAAGTTAAGAAGCGGGGACGGAAAATAAGAGTTATTCCTATAACCCGTCGACGTTATATAAATTAAAGACGTAAGTATTTCGTCTTTTTACTTAATTTTATCTTAATTAATATATTAATTTATTATTAGTATTTATATTTCGCTAAATTCGATATTATTAAAAGATTATTAAACTTTTTATTTCTAAAATACTATTTTAGTATCTAGTTCGAGAGATTATATAAAATATATAATTAAATTATAATTTCTAATAGTAACTAGTTACTCTAAGGGTACTATAAAAAGTAATAGAGTATTATATAATTATATTATTTTCTAGTAAGTTTTAAGCCTATTATATTACTAAATATATTAATTTTTAGAACTTATAATAACGAATTTCACTATTATATATATTAAATATATAATTATTTAGGCGAAGGATATTAGATTATTAAAATATCTAATAAAAGTATATAGAGGAAATATTAATATTCTATAATATTTAGTATAATAAAATTTTAATATATTATATCTACTTTCTTTATAATAAACCGTGAATATATATCTAATAAAAGAAATTAAGAATATACTAGAATAATTAATATAATTTAAAGTTAGGATAAAGATTAATATAATTAGGGTACGCGTTAAAAGAGTATATTAATCGGCTATAATTATTAGCTTTATAGAGAGAGTAGAGATAGAGAATAATAAGAAATCCCTTCCCTTCTTTATTTTCTTTTAATATATCGGGTCGGTAGATAAATATCGTATTTGAGGCTCCCGGGGCGCCCGTCGAGCGCTTTAAACCACAATCGAGCTACTTTTCGTTTTACCGACGAAGAACTAGGAAAGAGCGATTTATATATTATATTATAACTAGACTCTAGTTTAGTTTTAATTCTACTCGATTAAAATACTACGAGCCTACTATACGAGTAATTTATTTAATAAAGCGTGCGGTCTATCCGTTTAGCGTTAGCGCTAATAGTAATATTTACTATATCGATAAGGAATAATACCTAGTATTTAATATATATTAAATCGATTAAGTTATCCTATCTCCGTAGTTTCGGAGAATAATATAGCCGTGGGATTGAAAGGGGCTAAAACCGAGGATTTAGAAAGAGGAGGTAAAGTTATATACTACGAATCCTTCTAGGTTATGCGATTTTATAATATAATCCGAAGTCGTTCGGAGTCTCTCCTTCTCTATATTCCTCTTCGTTAATTTATTACTATCTACCCACGTCCTGAAAGTATTCTCGTATTACGACGATAGCGAGGCTGAGGGCGCAAGTAGTAGGTATTATTATATATATAGGAATTCTTAGTATATTATTCGTATTCGCCCGCGATAGCTCTACGGCCGTTTTTCGATTCTCTTTATACTCTATCGTAGTAAGTACCTAGGCCTAAATAATGGACGGAATTTCTATTTACTATATATACTCTCCTATAGAATACGGAGTAGGTATACTATATTAAAAGATATATCCAAAAGTTATTTAATCCCGATACGAGTTCTATCTCCTAGGATTATATTTCTACTCTTTATAATATTCTTACGGTAATTATCTAGCCTCGTTATAACGTATATATTTATTAACCGGACTATTAACCTAAAGAATCTACTCTAGAAAAACTTTACCCACGATCTCGTATACTTTACGGAGATAGGTATCGGAACTCTACTTTAGTATTTCTAGGTCTTAATCGATATCTCTTCGCCTAAATTCTTTATATTCTTTATTAAATACAAGACTTGTACTCCCGGAGACGTGAAATATAATTCTTTAATATCCTCTAACTTTGAAAGTAATAATACCGTTATAGAAATTAACTATAACTATATATTCGCTAGCGGAAATATTATCTTAGATACTTTCGACTTCGATAGGTTCTAAACCAAGAATTAGTTATTCCTCGAAATTATAATAGTCTAGTTAATTAGCCTATCGTGGGACGATACGAGTACTATTTATAGAATCGTAGGATTAACGCCGTCTAGTATAGGCTCGGTCCTTAATAATCCTTTACTATTTATAATAATAGTTAGCGAGAACGTTCTTGACTAGAATATTTTTTCGATACGTCTTCGAGAGCCTCGAGAACTTCTATTTAGAGCCTACGATAGTGAAATATTTACTAGCGACATTATTTAACTACTACTTTCTAATAAGATAAATTAATATACTTTGACCGGACGATAATAAACCGAAGTAAATTATTTAATCTTTAGTAGTAACTCTAGCCTTCGAATGTCTTTAGCCGGCTATATAGTATTCTTTTCTATTAAAATAGTTTTTATATTACTACCTAATCGCCTAGTCTCAAATATATTTCGGGATCTTGAATTTGAGGACTTTATATATTTACCGCCTTTGGTCTCGTGTAATAAGTTAGTATTTATACTAGATATTATTTTTAATCTAGCCGGTAAGAACTTTACTCTTATATTAAATAATTATACTTTCGAGTAACCGATAAAACTAAGCCGAACTCGGTATATAACTACTATTATACTATTCGACGTTGAGTAGTATAGCGAGATTATCCTCGGCTCTACTTTTCTACGAACCTTCTACTCGGTTTTCGACTTAAATACGAATATAATAGGATATAAATTCACTAAATCTAGAATCTATTATATAGAAATTAATTAATATAATTATTCTTTAGTCGCTAGTTTATCCTCGTAGAAATAAAACCCAATAAATATCTATTAATCCCTAGATAAATATAGGTTATAATTACTAATAATTATATATTAAGTAAAAGGAAAAACGATTCGAGGTTATAAATAAATATTATAACTAGCCAAGTTTCTTTTTATAAATAAAACGTTTTATTTCTTATTTAAATAATTATATATTACCTTCCGATATATTGAGTTTATTATTTTTATACTCTCTCGTTTTAGGTATCCCTAAATAATAAAGAGAGTAATTTTTTACTCGCGAAGAATGAATTTATAATTTACTTTATAGATAATTTGTAATAAATATACCGAGAAGATTCTTTCAAGATTTTATTCGGGAGGATTAAAACTTCGAGACCTTAACTAGATATCTATATTTGAATTATTCCTTACGAAGAGTAATTATTATAATTCTCAACTCTTTCGAGTTTTACGATTACTATTTATAATATTTTTTTTAGTTAATCCTACTACTATTTATATTCTTCTATTATATATAAAGTTAGATACTATTTATATTATTTAAATATATAATTATTCAAAAAAGTAATAATTAATAAAATATTCTTAATTATATAAATTAAAGAACTTTATTTTAATATATAGTAAAAGGGGTCGCCTTGATCTTCATCGCTATATCTACTACTTTTAATCGTATATATTCGAAACGAATTATTACGCTATAATACTAAATGAAAATTTAATCTCATCTATAATAGTAGTATAAGCGGTATAGTTTATATATTTGATAAAGAGGCTAGGGGTTCCGTTCGAGGGTAAAAGTCTAGTTATCACTAGTAGTATCCGGTATAACGGTCGAATCGATTAAATTTAGGCTATAAGCTCGCGCGATATTAATATATTTATACCCGGAATCCGCGCGAGAGCCCGTAGTGCAAGGCGCTGCGTTTATTTTACTATTAATATTTATTTATTTATCTCTTAATAGTACCCAAATAGTAACTCTAGGCTTCGGTAGGTTTATAAGAGGGTCGTGTCTCCTATTAAAGTACTAAAAGAGTTCGAGACAACTGATTTCGCTATATCCACTACTATATGAGTACGTACCTATACTTATAGTTAAAGCTTCATCTATAATCGCTCTAATAGATTCTTGAGGAATATCCGCTAGCTTTATACCGCTAGATACCGTATAGAGGGTAGAGGTAAAGTAAAGTCTTTCGCTTGAAGCGATCACGGCCATAGTACCTAGAAGAAGATTCGAGGGGATATTACGTACTCTCTAGAGGGCTATTATCTCGTTATAAACTACGACTACCAATTTTATTATAGTTTATTCTATAGTATATACTATATTTAACTCTATTATCGACTCTTTTATTACTCTCCTATACCCTTATTTATTATCCTATTATATATCTACTTTATACTAGTCTATAAATCTATAATAAACTATTTTATAACTTTATTATTAATTTATAATTTTTCTACTCGATATTAATATAAACTTTATATAAATTTTAATTCGAGGGTTATATTTTTAATACTTCTATTAATAGATTACGAATAGACTATAAAGATATATTTTAACTATATTCTATATCGAGACTACCCTTAATTATAATCTATAAGTAAAAAGAACTCGGTCGTTTATTATATCGAGATATTTACTCCGCGTCTATTTTCTTATTAAAATATAAATATTATATTTTAAATTATCGTATTATCGATAATTAATTAAATATTAAATAAAAATAATATATTATTTAATATATTTATTTGCGTTGAAATTTTCTTTCTAAATAATATTTATTTAAGTTTTTTTATCGATATTATTATATTTTTCTTAAACTTTTCGTTCTTCCTCGCTCGATAATAATATTTTATTTTGAATATTATCTATTAAACTCTTCGTAATAAAAGTAGATAATATAAATAATAAATCGTTTCTTTAAAAATTTTAGCTTAACGAATAGAGTCGAACTTCGCGATATTATTTTCGTTCGAGAAAGAGATTAAAGTTACTTTAAGGAAAATATCGAGAGAGTATAAAAGAGTATATAGAGAGTAAAAGAGATTAACGAGAGAGTATTAATAATAACTAAGAGAGTATATAGAGATAAATTTATTATACTCCCTACGTATTATAAAGTAATATAGAAATATAGTATAAAAGAGTTTAAAATAACTTTCTCGATTTAGATTTTATTATTTCCATTATTTTTTATAATTTTAACCTCGTTTATTATTTAAATTTTTTTATTCTCTATAAAAATCTTTTATTAATAATTTAATTAATATTAATTAACTCCTTCGAGACTTTTATATATTCCTCGAGTAGTAAATTTATTAAGAAATAAATAGTAGTTTAGATTATTCTTATTATTTTTATAAAGTCGTATATTCTTTTATTATAAATAATAAGAACTTAAACTCTATTTTTTAATAAAATTAGATAATAAGATTTCTATAATACTTTTTTATATATTATAAATATACGAATATAATTAAAATCAAAATATAATTAAAATAAATTTGAATTTAATAATTCTTAAATAATATCTACAAGTTTTATTTTCTTATTATTTTATTATTTAATTAAAATAATTAGTAATAAAAATTATTATTATATAGTATTATTTATTTAATATAATACTAGTTCTCTATTATTATTATAAATAATATTATTATCGATATATAATATATTATTCTAATTTTACGAATTAATAATCTTATATATAAATCTAATAATTTATATATAATAATTAATTAAACTACTATCTACTAAATCGTTTTTATAATTTTATTTATAAAAAATATATACCCAAATCTAAAATTTTAGAATTCGGGAATAATTATATTAAAAAAAATAAAGTACTAAATAGATTATAGAGTTTAGTAAATATATCTAATATATATTTTAATTAAGATTTTTAGATAACTACTACCCGCTATATATAAATAAAGACTCTATATAATTAAATTTAATAATTTTAATAAGAGTAGATATAATATCTAGATTTAATAGAATTACTAAATAATTATAGTTCGTAAATTTGGATATTATAATAATAGTTATCGATAAATCTAGTTTATAAAATTCAAGACTATAAATAATATATATTATTAATTATTTCGTAAATTCTATAATTAAGTATTAAATATACTTTATTACTACTCTATAGTAATAAAGAAAAAATCTCCGAATAAATCATTTATTAATTTAAGATTAAATTACTATTCCGTAACTCTAAAAGATTTTAAGGCGGTTAAATTACTTATAATAAAGAAGAGTAAAAATAATAGAAATAGGATTTAAAGTACTAGGGTAAAGAATAAATATATATTATAATATATTCTAACGAGACGAAGACGTCGTAATAAACGAATAAAATTAATAAATAAAAAAAGAGTATAAAAAAAGTATAAGAATATTAAAAAAATAAATAATAACTATAATTAAAACTATAAAAGATATAGAATATATAATATAAGAAAATATAGTAAATAATATACCGTGGGTTATAATTAATGTAGATCGCACTAGGAATAATCCTCGATTATATATAAATATTAATAATAGATATAGACCTTAGGAGGCTTAAATAAAATTATTAAAATAAAAAATTTCGAAAATTAGAGCGAGTATATTTATACTATTTATATAAAACTAGGTTAATATTATTTATAGATATATATTTTTTATTAAAATAAATAGTCGAAACGAGCTTCCCTCTCTCTATAATAATAACTAGCGCGTATATAAAGTAGTTAATAATTAGGGTAAATAATATTAAAACTAGAGAATAATTAAAGAAAATAATTAATTCTTAATTAATTAAAATATTCCGAAATAAAGTTTATTTAATAACGAAGTTAATCGTCGGAATAAAATAAATAGCGAGAGAAAATCTTATTTTATATTATATAATAATAGAGGTAAAATGAAAATTAAAGAAAAATAAAAATAAAAATATATTAACCCCTCGACGAGAGTATTAAAATAAACCTACGTAGTAATAATATATAATATAAGAAAGAAAGTAGTTAATATAAATAAATAGGAAATAATAATAAGAATATTAAAGAAAAATAATTATAAATTATATCTAAGTTTAGATATCGTAAATATAGAATAATTAAAATTTATTCTTAGATTAAATAAATATAATTGTAATAAAAAGTATTTAATACTCCTTCTCGAGATTCTAGATTTAGATATTATTAATAAATTAGTAGTAAACGGGTTTTTACAAAATAAATAACTATTATTATATAAAAAATAAGAAAAAACTAGCGATTTAAAATAAAACTTTAATTATTAAATATATAATTATATAATTTTAATATATAAAAACTAGCCTAAATACGAGATATATATAGAATTGTATTAATTATACGAATATAGTACTAGAAGCTCGAGGAAGAAATATTATATAGTTTATTTTAAATATTAGAAGTCCTAGAGTAAAATATATTTAACTAGCTAAAAAGAGGTATATTAAATCTAATAAAGATTAAAGAATAAATTTAAGTAATTTATAATATTATTGAAGATAGTATCCTCGAGCTCCTAGGTATAATTTATTAATAATAAATTTATATTAATACTAGTAAAAAGTAAAAGGAAGAGAGAGAAAATAATAAATACAATTAATAATATCTAAAACGCGATTATTATACCTAGGAAAATGAGAAAGTTAAAATAAAGTAATAAATTAATTATATCTAAAAAAAAAATCTTTAAATCTCGAGTAATTTCTTAATAACGACTTCTAATTTTTTATAAAGAATTTCGTCCACTAGAAATAAAAGATACGTAATAATTTTAATATTATAAATTTATAAAAATACCTCGAAGATCCTTTTATTAAAGTTCTAGAACTAGATATAATAAAGTTTAATTATATAATTAAAGTCTTATACTAATAATTTAGTAATAATCAAATGAGTTATAATATTCTTTATTATATTATTAATCTAGTAATATACGTAAAAATTAAAATTGAAAAAATAATTTTATAAATTTAGATAATTATTATAGATAGATTTAAATCTCGTAACTCCGGTTATTTATATATTCTTCTAAATAAACTCGATTATTTTATTATTTTTCAATATAATAACCCTAGTAATTATACTAATAAATTCTAAGTTATTAATAACGAGTTTTAGAAATTTAATTATTTTAATTTCTATAATAATATTATAATTTAATAATTTTATTATAATCTCGGTCCTAAATAGTAAAAGTACTACGTATTCTTCACCGAAGACTATAAATTATTTAATATAAATAATATAGTTAAGATATTCTTTAATATAATATTTTTATATTTTTATAATACCTTATACCTTTAAGTTAATAATAATAATATTAAATAATATACTCTCGTTATTTATAATATAATTTAATAACGAGTTTAGAGTCCTTATTAAAAAATATTTTATTTATACTACGTCGATTTTATAAAATAAATTAGGTATTATATTATCTATAATAAACTATAATATAATAATCTTAATTATAATATTTAGCGTAGTCGTAACGGTCGCGATCGAGGTAACTACGATAGTAGAAGTAATAAAGAAATAATAATACTACTAAAAATAATAATAATAATAATAGGAATAAAGATAAATTACTCTATAGACGAGTTAGGGCCGATATTGAAAGAATTATAAAATCTTATTATATTTTAATTAATATTACCTCTAATATTTTTAAATTTTAAGTATTTAATTTCGGTTATAATATTTATATTATTTATAATCGCTTTATATTTATAGAATATATTAAATTTAAAAGAGCCGGAGTTATTAATAATTTTAGAGTTAAATTAATATTATATAATAATTGAATTATTAAATTACTATATTTAAATAATAATAATATTTAATATTTATAAATTAATTATATTATATACGTTCTTAGTAATAATTTTTATTTTATTTTATATATTTAATTTTAGCGAGTTAACTATATACTAGGTTTTATTTTAAAGAGGATTTTAATCGGATTTAAAAATATTATCGCGATACTTTAGAACTATAATCTCTATATCTTATATATATATATATATAAGGCTAACTCGCTTTATTTATTATAAATACTAAAGTCTTAATTTTATAATATAAGAGACTCGGTTATTTAAATAAAGATAATATTATATAATTATTTTAAATAACGGATAGAATCGACTTATTTAAAATTAAAGAAGATAATAGTTATAGGATATATAATATTATTTATATATACGTGTATTTATATAAACGTCGCCTACGATAGAGACGATTTAAATACGATATTATTTATAATAATATTATTAATTTAAAAGTCTATAATTTCTATTTTATAATTAAGTTTATTAATATTAAATATAAATATAACTATTGTTACTTTCTCTTTTATAAAATAAATATCTTTAATATTGTCCGTAATTATAAAAATATTAAGAAATATAAAAATTATAAAATTTATTACCTTTATACTAATAAAGTTATATATATATTAACGGCGATTTTACTAATTATTATTTCGAATATAATATCGTTTAAAGTTATTTTATCTTTAATAATCTTTAGATAAATAGTATATTAAAGCGCCTCATTAATTAATAACGGACTCGATAAGAAATTTATTTCAAAGTTTATTTCTATAATCGATTAATTACGAAATCGGTCCTTTATTATTAAAATAAATATTACGCCTTATGAGGGCTTTACTAGAATACGCCTTAATTTATTATATTTATATAATATTAATTAAATAGGCTTATATTAAGAATGTTAAATTTTAAATAAAAATTAATAAAAATTCGTTGACTGCGGTAAAAAAGTTATATTTATTAACTATAAAAATAACTACTTTTATCGTATATTAATATATATATATAAAATATTCTAGTCTACCTAGATTTAATGAATCGAAGAGTATACTATTAATAATAATAAATATATCGCGGATAAAGATATATCGTTAATAAATAAAATCTCGATAATAATACCTTATTAAAAAGCGATATTATAGCGAGACATAAAAATACTTTAAAATTATACGAATTATAACTTAATTTAAAATCTAATATTAATGAATATAATAACTAGTTATAATAGGAGTAATTTAAATTACCTAACCTAGCCGCGCTAAATTAATAAATAATATCTTTCGGTTTTTACTACTACTATAACTATAAATAAATATATTATATTATTAAAACCTAGGCTAAAATTGTTTATATTAAATCTATAAATTATACTAGATTTATAATTAGTATAATAGTTATAAATAATTCTCGTTAACGACGTTAAATTTAAATCGACTCGCGTAAATATACTAGAAAACGTAGATTCTGAATTTAATACGGAATTTAGTTTATTTCTTAATTTACTAATTTTATTTACGAGAGTCTCGCTTATTAAATTCTATAAACTTAAAATATATTAGAAAATTATAATTAATACTCTTAATAAAGTATATTAATAACGCGGTATAAATATCGATATCGATTTACCTTTAGTTAGTAATACCTAGATATTATCGAATTTATCCTAGAATCGTAAAATACTTCGGGGTAAATAAGTTTATAAATTAAAATTCAATATCGTTAATAAAATTACTCGTTATAAGGCTCGCTAGGTAGTACGGGAGTTTAAATAATAATATAGAATTAACTTTAACGAGGTATTTATCTTAATAGATAAATATATAAATTATTTTCTTATACGACCTAATTAATAATAAAATCTATATCGAATATATTAAATATTATAATAAATAGAAATACTTCTTGAATAATTATTTAAAAAGAATAAGAATAAATATATATATATAAAATCTTAATACTAAATATTATAAAGTATTTATTTAGTAAATAATTACTAGATAATCCTATATTCCTATATTTTAATTCTTTTACTCGAACGAAATTCTTTATTAAAAAGTTTTTAAAATAACTTTATATTCCCCTTATTTTAAAGTCGCTGTAATAAGTTATAAAAGTAACTAATTTCATAACTCTAAAAAAATTAGGGTTACGAGATTTTAATTAATTTAAATAACTTTTATCTAACTTCGTAGAGCCGCGTTTTAATATTTATAAATATAGAATAACTCCTATAGAGTATAAATAGGCTTTTATAAAGGGAGGGGAGGAGATAATTATTATAAATTTAAAACTATATAAGAAATATTAATTTTAATTTTAAAAAGAGTTTTAATATAGTCGTTAACGATTTACTTTATAATTAGAATATAATGAAATTTAATTTCGCTTACTACGACTTTTTCTCGTTAGAAATAATATAAGATTATAATATATTTAATATATTTATAATTCTCGGGGTTTTTAGCTAGGGTTATAATACTTTAATTATTATAGAAAATAATTATAATAAATATAAAATAAGTTAATAAAGTAGAGTAAACGGCTGATATAGATTATATAATAATAAATACTATTAATATATATTAACTTAAATCTCTATTATAATAATGTATATATATAATAAATATAAATTACCTAGAGAAGTACTTGAATTAAATAATTTTTCTAATAATTTAAATTTAGCCCGTATACTCGACTTTATATAAAAATAAAGTTATAATTAATAATTATTGAGATTATTAATTAATAGCCTTACTACCGAGGTTAAATATAATTTTAAAAGTAGAGTATTTAGTATTTTAATTATTAATCTAATCGATATTAATATAGCTCTTTTATAAGGCGAGTTAATTTTAAAAAATTTATTTTATATATAATATTTTATAGATAACGAAAGATAGACTTAACGGCGGCCTAATAGAATTTATCGGGGTTAGAGATATAATAATTTATTATTAATATTACGTAAACGATATTAGGCCGCGTATTTATTATAATATATATTAATAGATTAACGATAGACTAATAAACTAATTATTGAAATATACTAAAACTTAGTATATTATATAATTTAGTTACGTAATCTAGGATCTATATAGAATTTTATATATTTCTATAGTTCTATTAAATAATTAAATATTCTATTATAATTTTAATAAGTTATGAGCCCGGGTTATATAACGATTAAAGTATTTTAAAATATAAATATTTTATATTCAACTAGTATACCTACTTATTTATAATATAATTAATAATAATATTTATAATCTAATTTACTTCTACGGAACTTAACGACTACTATATTATAATATACGATATATTATAATCTTTAAATTATAAGTAAATTTATTAAATAATAGTTATTTATCGTTAAGGTATATAGTATAAAATCTAATAAAAATTAGGGCGAATAAGTTATATTATATTTTATTCGTTATCTTTATAATAAATTAAAAATTTACGCGCTAATTAATCTCTAAAGAATACTTATTTCTAAAAAGAATATAAATACTATATAGAGATTTACTATCATTAACGAGGATAGTATTAATTATCTAAATACTATTTCTATTAAAGTAGGACTTATATTAATTTTATTAATATTAATAATACTTTTTATTAGTTTTTATTTCTTGATCCTATTTATCGAAGTTACCTCTAACTCCGACTTTATATAGATTTCTAGGAGTAACCCTATTTTTAAATTTTAAAATAGTTCTTTAATTCCTAGATTTATTATCGATTTTTATAAATCCTATTTATCCTATCGATCTTAACGGTTTATTATTATTGTTACGTTAGGAGCGCCTAGAAAATATCTATATTCAATTAAAGAATAATTATTTAGGGTATTAATATTATTAAATATATTAAGAGTATTTAGAAAAGACTTATATCTATAATAAACCGGTTATTTAAAATATTAACTTTATTAGTTATATTATTTCCCCGTAATTACTCGTTATTATTAGTTATTATTCTTTAGAGATAAATATCTATAAAATAATTATAAATCCCGCTATTAATAAGATAATAAGTCTTATATCTAAGTTTTATTTAATTTATCTTAATTTATCTAGTCTTTATCTAGTCTTTTAGTTTAACCTAATTATTAAAGTTTATCGTCGCTCTATATATATATATATTTCCTTTATCTTATTTAATACTTTAGGTTTAATCCTATTATCTTCGATAACGATAATAATTATAATAATAACTATTAAAACCCCGAAGACTCTATTTCGGAAAACTCTAATTTAAATACTAATATTAAATTATTTAAATTATTAAATAATATTAAAATCTTTAATTTCAAAGTTAGAACTAGATCTAATATATTTATAATATTCTTATTTTTATTATCTTTATCTTTATTATTATTTAATTTATCTTTAATATTATCGTCCTCTAAATTATTAAATATACTTTTATTATAATATATATAATAATTTTATTAGTTTCTATTAATAGTTTCTTCTTTATATTAATTATAATTTTTAATACTCTAGAGTAGTACTCTAAATAATTTAAAGGTATTACTAATTTCCTTATCTTTAATGACCTCCGGCGGGAAAATCTAAACTCCGTAATTAATATAATTATTCGAAACCGACTCGGAAATACCGGGCGCTAAAATATTAAAGATTAAATTAAATTAAATTAAATCCTAGATCGGGCTATAAAAAACTTTAAATCTAAAAACTCTAATATTTATACTAAATTAATATATTAATAATATACTATATTTTTAGCTAGTAGTATTATTAAGGATATAATTAATTATTCTAAATAATAAATATCGTAATTATTAATTTTAAAATATCGCTTAAATTATTTTAAATATATTTAATTATTATACTATACTAAGACTAACTTTATAATAGTTATTAAATATAGTATATAGATCCTATATAAGGAGTATACGGTGTAGTTATATTATTTATATTATAGTATCCGGTACTCCGGAGTTTTTTTTAAAAATAAAAGATTTAGAGCCCTCGCTTTAACTCTTTAGAGATTAATTCTATTATTTTAAATATAAAGATTATTTTCCTATTAAGGTTTTATATTTATTTTTATATTATTATAAATACCCTAGGTATTATAACTTAATAATTTTAATCTTTCTTAATCTTTTTAAATAATAATCCGTTAAAAGTATAAAAAATCTTTCTAGAAATAATTATCCTAAAGGCGAGATATACGGGATTAATACTTTAGATAAAAATACGGGAGATTTATTAAAGAATATTAATTTTACGATAAATTAATAATTTATAGAATTAAAATATAAATAAAAAGCCCTCGAGAAAGAGGCCTCTATTATTATAATTTAAAAGAATATCGAAAATTTACGATATACTATCGTAGGTAAAGGAGATAAGGAAATTAAAAATAATCTTTAAAAACTAAATATAAAAGAGGAAAACGGCCCGATAATAAATTATAGTTAAATCGGTCTTAATATAAATTAAGGTAATTTATAGTTATCGAAACTATAGGATTTTTATACGAAGAATCCGTAAAATTATCGAGAATAAATTTATAATATAAAGATTATATTCCGTTTAATACCCGTAAACTTTCGAATAAATAAAAAGAAGATTTTATATATAATACCCTATTTAAAGGGGTAAATTAAGAAGTTATAAAATAAATATAAAGAACTTTATTTAATAGATAAATTAATATAAAAATTCTTTACGAATTATTTATTTAATATAATTAAAGACCCTTTAAACCGAGTTATAAATACGAATCTTAAATATTAATATACTCGCTAGAGGAATAATTAATTAGTATAAAATTTCGATATTTATTCTAATACCCTAGAAACCAAATTACCTCCTTATAATAAAGAATAATAAATAATTTACTTAATAACCCGTTTAAGACCTAATATTTTATAAGAAGTTAATTAAACCTAAAATATTCTTATTAAATAAACCGAATTTATATTATTTACGGTATATTATAAACGTAATCTTAATCGAGATTTTAAGATATAAAATAATAATTAAAATAATTAATTAGGACCTCGGAAAAAGTATAAAAAAGAGTTAAAGGGAGATAATAAAAATAAATTTAATATAAAAAAATAAGGTTCTAATAATAATAGTCGTAGAAATATAAATAAAATATATACGACTCGCGCGAGCGATAAGAATCTTAAGGATATTAAATATTTTAATTATTATAAATTCGGCCACTACTCTAATAAATATCCGGAGAAGAAAATAAAAATTATTAATTATATTAATAATTATACCGCCGAGTTAAAAAATAATAAACCCTCGGGGAAATCTTTATTTTAAAGGAATAAAAGGAAATAAAAACTTAACCGAGTATAAATATTAATAACGAAGTTATTATAAACCTAATTAATATCGATATAAAAATCATTTATATTAAAATAGATAAAGATCTAGGAGCGGAGATAAATATTATTAATTAAATATTTATATAGTAATATAACCTAAAGTATTTTAAAAGCGAGTCGTTACCGACTCTTAAATAAATAAACGGGTAATTTATTTATTATTATAATATTTATAATATCGTTTACCGGTTAACCGATTTATAAAAATAAACTAAAAAATATAATAATACCTTTTACTCTATTAATAAAAAAGGTTTATTTATTATTATAAATATACCGGTTATAAAAAAGGAAAAGATTTAAACCGACTATAATATATATACCTAGCGGTTCGGTATCGCGTTAAATATATATATATTAAAATTATTTAAGGATTTTATAAAATTATTAAAGACGTAGTTAGTTATATATATATTAATTTATACTAAGACTAGTCCCTTTAATTAAGATCCTATTAATAAAAACGAGGCTAGGAAAAACGATACTACCGTTAATATAATATTTTTTAATAATTCCGTTATCGTACCGCCTACGCTTCCTAACGAATTTATAGATTTTAATAATATCTTTTTAAATAAAGAAGTAGGTCGATTACCGTTATATAAAGATAATAATTATATAATTAATATAAAGAGTAACCCGTTATACGGGCCTCTTTATAATTTATTGAACCTAAAATTAATAAAGTTAAAAACATACCTAAATAATATTTTAATAAAGAGTTAAATTAAATATTCTATAAACCCCGTTAAGGTTTTTATCCTTTTTATTCTAAAAAAGAATAATAGACTACGATTATATATCGACTACCGAGGTTTTAATAAAATTATTATTAAAAATCTTTATTTATTATTCTTAATTAATAAGACGCTAGACCGCTTAAATAGCGTTATATAATTTACGAAACTTAATTTAAAAAATACTTATTATTAAATAAGAATTAAGGAAGGCGATAAATAGAAGATAATATTTCGTATATAATATAATCTTTTCGAATATATAGTAATATTATTTAGTTTAACGAATATACCTACTATTTTTTAAATTTATATTAATAAATTATTAATAGGTTTAGTAGATATATTTTATATTATTTATTTAAATAATATCCTAATTTATTTAAATTTAAAAGAGGAGTATATTAATTATATACGATAAATATTTAAACGCTTATAAAAATATTCTTTATTCGCGAGTTTTAAGAAATACGAGTTTTTTACTCGGTTAATTAAGTTTCTAGAGTTTATTATAAATACCGAAAATATATCGATAAACGAATATAGGATTAATATAATTTAGTCCTAATCAAAACTAAAGTTCTTTTATAATATATAAGTATTTTTAGGCTTTATTAATTTTTATCGTCGATTTATTTATTATTATTCGTAGATAGTAGGCCTATTAACGGGTTTATTAAAAAATAGTTAAAATAATAAAAAATTTAATTTATTTAAATAACCTAAAGAGATAGAGTAAACGTTTTATTTACTTCGCGATTTATTTTTATATATACCTATTCTAGTATACTTTAATCTAGAATTAAAAATTCGGATTAAAATAAATACTTCTAATTTTACCGTAACTACGATTTTAATATAATTATAAAATAATAATAAATAGTATCCCGTCGCTTTCTAGTCTCGTAAGATATAAGGTTTAGAAATTCGATACGAGATTTATAATAAAGAGCTTTTTATAATTATTATAATATTTAAATAATAGCGATACTACCTCGAGGGTAGTCTATATAAAGTAGAAATCTTAATTAATTATAATAACTTAAGGGGTTTTATAAATATTAAATAAATAAATAATCGTTAGGCGCGCTAGGTAATAAGACTTTTATCTTTTAATTTCTTAATTTTATATTATTTTAAGAAAAGTAACTTAATCGATAACCCTTTATATTATTTTGATTATAAAAACTAGGATAACTTTTTAGATAATATATTATTTATATTATAATAAAAGTTATTAAATTTAGAAAGTATTAATTAAGGCCCTATTTTCGTTATAATATAAAATATATTTATAAATATAGAAGATTTAAAGGTAAATAGTATTTCGCCGGTATTAAATAATATATCCGTAGGCGTCGCGTAAAATCTAATATATATAAAATTTATATTATTAAGGTCTTTAAGATTTACCGTAAAAGAAATATATTTTTTAATAATATATTTATCTAGGCCTAGGGAGCTAATACCTAGATAAGAAATTCTAAAAAATTTAAATAAAATATTTATTTAAATCGATTATAATATAATAGAGGAACTATTTAACCCTATCGCTAGAACTATAGGCTATAGATTATTTATTCTATATATTATTATTAAATTAATAATATTTTACGAAACGATTTATAATATTAAAAGTTTATTAATAATTAAAATAATTCGCGCTTTATAAAAGGATAATTCCTTCTCGTAAATAAAAATCGCCGAAATTATATAAACGGATTACTAGCGTTCCGCTAGAGTATAAACTTTAAATTCCGTATTAATTCTTAGATATAATAATAAGATTTATATATTTAAAAAAGGATTAATCCGCGAAGAGTTATTAGAATAATATTATAATAATATATTAATATATTAATAGAGTACTTTAGTATTAAAAAAATAACGGAGTTATTTACTAGAAAATATTTCTAGAGTACTCTTAAGGCCGACGTATAAGAATATATCGATATATATAATATATACTAGTAGGTTAAGGTATATCGATACCGCCTTTATAACGAGATTAATTCTTTATTATATCCTATAGGGCCGTAGAAAGAAATTATAATAAATTTTATTACTAGTTTACCTCTAAATAAATAATATAAACGCGTTTATAATACGATCCTTATAGTTATAAATAAGTATATAAAGATATTATAATATATTTTAATTACTAAAATAATCGACTCTACGGGGTTAATAAAATTAATATTCGAAAAAATTATCCTAAAGTTTAAAATTCTTAATAGGATTATTTCTAATAAAGATTCTATCTTTATAAATATATTTTAGTTAGAGGTATATTATTTAATAAAAATTAAAAGGCGCTTAAATACCGTATTTTATTTATAGACGGATAATTAAATAAAACGCTAGAACTAAACTTTAGAATATTATTTAAAAACCTTTTATTTAAGCGAGTAAAATAACTAGGTAGTATTTTTACTCATAATAAAATAAATATATTATAATATATAATATACAATAATAAAATAGATATTATTTATAACTATATATAATTATAATCTATCTCTTAAACCGCGTCTCGAGGGCGAGATATACGGGGGAGAAATATCGTCGATATAAAAAAGAATTAAAAAATTAAATATTTTAAAAGAGTACCTAATAAAAGTATAAATTATCGCGGTCGAGGCGTAGAAATATAACTATAATAAAAGATATAAACCGAAATTATTTAATATAAATAACCTTATATTATTATTAACTAAAAACTTAACGTAAAAATAATTAAATAAGAAACTCTTTTATAAAGTAATTAAATTATTTAAGATTTTGGATATTATCGGAATATAAATATACCGCCTAGGATTATTAATTAATTATTATATTTATAATATTTTTTATATATCGCTTCTAGAGTCGTATTATTAATAATAGAGTAATATTTCGATTCCTAATATACCTCTACCGGAATTAATAAATAATACGAACGAATAAAAAATAGAAAAGGTACTAAAAAGAAAGAAGATAAAAAGCGAGGTACTTTATCTTATAAAATAACTAGGATAACTAGAGACCTTTAATAAATAGGTTAGTATAGATACTTTAAATAATATACTAGAACTACGAAAAATATTCGAAGAGAATACGAAAATAAAAAAGGTATAGAAAGTAAAGAGTAAAAAAAGAAAGCGTTATTAATTACTAGCTACTATTAACTACTTTTTATTAATAGACTTCGAGCGAGATATATCTTTACGGTTAATAAAGCGCTCGCGGGTAGGTTTATATTTAAGGCGGTTAATTTTCTTAATATTAAAACTTAATTATTTACGAGTAGGGCTAGGGCCGAGAAGTCGAATTAAAAAATAAAGAATAAAAATAGAATTAAAATTAGGATTATTAACCTTATCTTTAATTTCTTCCTTAGAAGCCTCGCGAGAAGATATTAATTTATTTAAAATATAACGACTCGTACCCTTTATACCGCTATATTAAAGGCGAGGCTTTACGGTATTTTTAATTAAAAAAGTTTTACGACTAGACGCTATAACTCTTTATATATTATTAAAGAATAAAGTAGGATCGATAGTATCGAGATCGTTAATACTAGGTATATTAAATTAGTCGGTAACGGGATTAAGGCTAGGAGAAGAATTATATTCGGAGGCGTCTCGTATATAATATATATAAACTTCGTTTTCGTTTTTATCGTCGACTTTATCTTCGTCCGTCGATTCGAGAAGATTGTTAAATTAATATTATATAGTTTTACTTTAGGGTATATTTATATCCCGGGTAATAATCCCTCCCTAAAAAATTATTAATATATAAATTATATCTAAACTATATTAATTTATAAGAGTATAAAAGGTATTATTTATACCCTTAACGTTTATAATAAACCGAGATATTAATTATAATGTATTCTTCCCCTTTTTAATATTATTATTTTTAGATTTAATCTTTTAAAAGAAGATTATAATATCTTTTATATATTTAATAATATACTCGCGAAGATATTTATTAAGGCCTCGGCGTTCTAAACGATTAAGAAGAAAATTTATAAAAATATAAAATTTAGACGGAATCTACGTCGGTAAATCGAAAACCGGCTTTAGCGGCTCGGGGCTATTAAGTAAACTGCCTCGGGCGCCTAAGGTAGGCTCGGGGTGCCCGAGCGGCCCTGAGCGCCCGTCGAGCGCCCGAGGCCGTTATAAGATAAACGTCGGGCTCCCTACGAGCGTAATTTAAGCCCGGAGCTTCAGGGGCCCTAACCTTAGAAAATCATATAATTTACCACCTAAAATTTTCAAAAATCTTAATGTTCCATGATCGCCCCTATCGACGGCAGCGACCCCCCGGAACGACCCCTAACGCCAGCAAATTTTGATACCCGGAATCGATCGATTCAGGCGAAATCCTCGCGGGGGTGTACGTAGGCCATGCGCCAGGGCATGCGCCAGGGGTTTAGGGGTACGACAGTGACAGTTATAAGGGTACGACAGCGACAGGACCATGGCCATGAATGGAATGGGGCCATGGCCATGAATGGAATAGGGCCATGGCCATGAACAGGGGCCATGGACGGGGGTTAAAGTTAGTGGCGCACCCCTAATTTAGCGCCCATTAGTGGCCGTTTTAGGCTTACTCGGTGTGCGCCCGAGTAGCCCTAGGCCCCTTAGCTATATACCTCGGGCGCACCTCGAGTCGGTAGATAGGTATCGTATTTAAGGCTCCCGGGGCGCCCGTCGAGCGCCCTAAGCCACGATCGAGCTACTTTTCGTTTTGCCGACGTAGATACGTTAATATAATTTAGTTTCGGAATACTAACGATATATAGGATTATATAGGTACTTATTCTTTATATAATAAATCTACTTTATATATAATATTTTATTATATAAGATATAATTATCTAGGCCTATCCGCTTAAAGTAATAAAAGTATAAAAATATAAATAAAGGCGGGGTAGGAGTAGAGTAGGCGGTTATTTTACGAGAAACGAGAGTTAAAAATATATTAAATATCTAAATATTATTATTAATATTATATACCGTAGAGATTAAATTAATATATTAAATATTAAAATAATCTAGTTAAATACGTATCGCTAATAAAATAAAGTATAGAATTAATAATTTAAAAATAAAATAAATCTTATAATAATATTAATTCTTTTAAAATATAAATAAATACTTTATTTAAAGATAGAATAAATTATTTATTTACTTTAATAATTATAAAATTAAAGAAAGAATTTAAAAGAAGAAAAGAAAAACTTATTTAAATTATAATATATTAACTCTAGCCTTACCTACGGAATATATATATAATATTTATAACCTCGAAGAAAGAGTTTAAAGATATAATCGAGATTATTATAAATTAGTAAAAGTCTAAATATAGTATAGTTATTAATAGTAATATATAAAAGTTTATATATATAGAAGATAATAGGATATTATAAAAAAAGAAAAATTTAAAAATTAGCGAAGGCTTTATATTTATATTAAAACCGTTACCTATATATATTTACTCCTATTACTAGAGTTCTTCCTAAATAATAGAGTAGAATAATTTATTCTACCGCCGATATTATTAAAGCCCTATTAATAGTAAAGATTTATAATTTTTAATAATAATTATAATATTCTTTCCTTTACTTTTCTTTTTAGGTTTTAAAGTTTTTATTAAATACTTAATACGATCTAAGACTATATAACTATATTAATATACGAGATATACGCGATATATTACTAGTTTTAGGATATAATTTATTTCCCTCTTTTTTTCCTACTAAGTTTAAAGGTTTTTTATTAATATATTATTATTATTAAAATAAAAGATTAATAGAATTAAATAAAAGGCGTAGGCGCTACGCGTATATATTATTAAATTTGGATTCTCTTATATTATACTTTTTCGTTAAAATATTAAAGTATTAAATTTATTTACTAGTTTCGAGGGCGAAATCTTTAGAAGGGGAGGTAATTATTATACTATATTAAAACCAACTTTATAATAGTTACTAAATATAGTATATAAATCCTATATAGGGAGTATATAGTATAGTTATACTATTTATATTATAGTATCCGGTACTCCGAAGTCTTTTTTAGAAATAAGAAGTTTAGAGCCCTCGCTTTAACTCTTTAGAGATTAATTCTATTATTTTAAATATAGAGATTATTTTCCTACTAAGGCTTTATATTTACTTTCATATTACTATAAATACCCTAGGTACTATAATTTAATATTAATCTAGTTTTATTTTATAGAGTTAAGAAATCTCTATATTATATTCTAAATATTATATATATAATTATATACTTTTTATAATACTAGTATATATACTTTTAAAGAAGTAGCACTAGTTATTATAAATAAAGAAAAATAAATATTTATATAAAAAACTCTAATTATAATAATTATAATTAAAAGTCGACCTCGATAAAGAAAAAATAAATCTATTAAACTTTATAAAATATATAACTTTTATAATAAACTAGAGAAGAAATACTAATACTTTAAAATTAAATATTAATATTTATATCCGGAATAGAAGCCCGATAAATTTAAAACGAAAACTAAAAAACAATTTTATTTAATTAATAAAAAGTTAAAGCTAGTTAAAATAAATAAAGATTATTTTATTTATTTTATAAATAATCTGGCCTATTTAGAAAACCCGCTCGACGATTATTTTATTCGGGGTATATTAATATTTATAGTAACTACTTTAAAGATAAATATCTTTTATTTATATATTATTAATAGTAGATATACCCGAAGCTCGATTATGAACTAGTATAATTTACTCGATATACGGTTTTATTTAGATTTATAAGTTAAAGGAATTAGAAGTTATATATCTACTCTATATATTATTAAAATTATTTAACTCTAATATAATATTAATAATACGAAGTATACTTTTTTCATATCGGGTATATTATATATATTTAATATAAAGGTAAATTTACTATCTATAATTTACTTTTTAAATATAAAAGTGAAATTTAATCTCTTTAAATTAAAGAGTTAAATATTTATTTAAAGTATTATCTTTATAATTTACTATATATATAAATTATTCGTTTAAGATTTATAATAACTATTAGTAACTTTAAATATTTATAATATTTCTCGCGCCTTTACGAAATAATATTAGTATATTTATATAAATTATATAAGGTAATAAATATTATTAAATTATCTTTTATTACTTTATAAGTCGATTTTATTTATAAATTTAATTTTAATTATATTTATAAATTATATAATAAGTCGCTAATAATTAGTTTTATATAAAAACGAATATTAATCGAGAAAATCTCTATTAGATTTTATTTATAATAATTTAATTAACCCGTTAACTCTTATCGGGTTTAAGAGTTATAAATATTTTATAATTTAAAAATATAATAAGATTAAATATACCGAAATTAACCGCTTAATATTTAAAAGTCAAATATTCGATTTATTTAAATAATTTAAAACTAGATATAAACGTAACGACCGGCATATTCATTATTTATATATTAATAATATAAGCGAATCTATTTTTAAGGAGTTTTAAAACTATTTAAAAAATAAGAGAATTATATATAAATTTATAATACCTAGAAATTCCTAGTAAAACGGTAAATCGGAGTATTTTAATTATATTATAATAAATAAACTTTATATTTTATTTATTAATTCCGGTCTTTTATATAATTTATAACTTAAACTCGTTTAAATAGTTATTTATTTTATCGCCCGTAGATTTATTATTAGGTTTTTTCTTTTATTAATTAAATATTCTAGGGCCTACGCCTTAACCTCTTTTATTTATATATTATTAATTTAATAACTTAGGTTATAAATCGAGAATAAAAAAAACTTCTCGATAAAAGTATATAGTATTTTCTTATAAAATATAAAGAGAATTAAATCTTCCGGCTATAAAATTTAATAATAAGAAAATAAATATATTTAAATTTTTAATATATTTAAGAAAAGCGCTCTCGATATATTTTTAGTTAAAATAATCATTTATTAACTCCTAATCTCTCTATTAAATACTAATAATATATAACTCTAAGAGAGAAGTAAAACGAATTTACTATTATTAATATTATTTAGTATAATAAGATATTTATATTAAATTCGTTTTTTTTTAATATTTTTAATACCCCGTTATTTTCTACTCTTTTAAATATTTCTTTTAATATTAATTTTTATATTAATATACTAGCCGGTAACTCTCTAATTATAACTCCGTAAATTGAATTAATTAATCGGGTTATTAGGGCTTACCCTAATCTCGATTTATTAAAATACTAAAAATTATTATCGCTAGATTTATTTAGCCTATTCGTATTATTATTTTAAATTACGAATAATAAACTCTATAAACCTAGGATCTATAACGAGGTTATTTAAAATAATTTTAAAATCGAATAGTAATTAACGATAAAAGATAAACTAAAATCGTTTATTTAAAATAATATATAGTCGTTAGTTAATCTCCTAGCTACTAGGAAAATCTTTATTAATAAATAAATATTTACTCTTAAACGGGGCCTAAAAGTAGAGGAGATCCTATAATATAAAATATACTAGTTAATATAGGGTTTCGATATAAAGATCTCGATTATTATAAAACCTTCGTATCGATAATTAAATCGATAAATTATAAAATTATCTTTACTCTAGTAGTTACTTTTAACTAGAATATTAAATAAATAAATATTGAAACTACTTTTCTATACGGGGTTATTAAGGAAAAACTCTATATAATATAATTTATAAGAGCGAGCCTAAACTCGCTAGTATATAAATTTAAAATAGTTTTATATAAGTTAAAATAAATCCCTTAAAGTATAATATAAAATCTTTATTATATTTCTTCGCTCTCTAGATTTCGAATTAATTAATACCGACTTTAATATCTTTATTAATTTTAAGACAAATATTATTATCGTTATTTATATAAATAATCTTCTTATTATTAACCGAAAATCGCCGATAATAATTCTATTAAATTAAAATTAGATAATTACTTTTAGATAAAAGATCTTAAACTATATATTTTTTATTTAGAGATAATTATTCTTATATATTTACTCTAGTAAAACCCTATAATTTAATTAAACTAGGTATATTGAATAAGTCCTAAGAAAATTCGATATATAAAAGTATAAATTATAACTTAGTTCTATAAATACCTCTATTAAGTTCTATAGAATAAAGGATAATTATATTACTCTTATAGTAATCTACTTTAAATCTTAATTTATAATAGGATATTTTATATATACTATATTAAATACTAGCTCTAATATAGTATATATAGTATTAGTAGTTAGTTAGTATAAATTAAATTCGACCGATACCTATTAAATTATTATTAAAAGAAATCTTTTAATATTTAAAAATTATTATAAATTACTACTTTATGTATAAAAGACCTCTAAATTATATATTTAGATATATTAATACTAATTAGGCTAGTAATTATAATATATACCGTTTTATCTTAAAATATATATTGAATACTAATAATAATATTATTAATTAATTTTTAAAACGCTAGTCTATTATCGCGCTATTATTTTATAAAACTGAATATATTAAGTAGATTTAGACTTTTAAAGAAATTATTTAATTATATAATCTATTTATTTAATTATCCGAAATTATTATATAAATTATTATTATTATTTATAATTATTAGAGGGTTATAGCCCTCGCGAAGAACCTCTAATTTTATATCCGAACTAAGTATATTAATATTAATTAGTACTTTATTCGAGAAAAGATTATAAATAATTAAATCGTTTTATAATATATCTCGATTAATAAATAAATAAATAACGGCTTTATAAAGACCTTGAATAAAAATAAATTTAATATATTTTATTAACTTTTAGGCCTGAGGATTCTTTAGGAGTTTATTTAATTATTATAATATAATTAAAATATTATTAAAACCGCGAGTATATCGCTAAAATTAATGGGTATTTAATTTAACTCCTATTTCCACTATATTTTATTTTTAGTTATATTAAAATTATATAATAAATCCCTAGTTATTATTTATCTATCGTTATTATTTTATATTTAATATATAATATAAAATTCTAAATATTCTATCTTCTTCGTATATTTAATTCTTATTATTACTATTATAAAAGTTGAAAATTTAACTACTAGAGTTAAAAGAGATAATTACTCTAAAATTATTTATATTTAATATAAACCTAGATTCTTTTAAACTTTATAATAATATTTTAATAATTAAATTATCCGAATTCCTAATATATATATAATTCTTTATATTAATATATATATATACTCGCCTCTTATTATTTCTTATAAGGGATAATAAAGTTAATTAATTTAAAAACTTATTAAATTCTAAAAGACGCGATTATTATAATAAACTCCGTAGGTAGATACCCCGAGTTATTAATTATTTAACTCTCTTTACTATCTAGATTAAATTATAAATCAATATCAATACTTAATTTATAAATATATAGTATTATTAAAATACTATTATTATTCTATCTATTTATAAAATTATAAGATTATTCGATAGCGATTAACTCGCCTACTATAAATTAGAATATAATAATTAGAAACTAGTCTATCGACGGTTATATAACGATTATATAATAGTTATAAAATAGTTATAAACCTCGATTAATATTATATCTCCTCTTTTTAAAACTATTAACCGTTAATATTTTAGAGAGAGTAAATAGTTAGATAACGATTATAAACGTTTAGATAACGGTCGTAAACGGTCGAATAATAATCGAATAATAGTTATAAAACGGAATTAATCTAGTAATTAATTATACTACCTATATTATTACTTTACCCTTCGCTACCGTTTATAATTACTAACTAGAATAATTACTAGCTATATAAAAAACTTCCGTATTATTAAAAATATTATTTTATCGAAGTTTTTTATCTCCTTTATTAAAAGCTTTTATTTATCTCTTTAAAGTCGTTTCGCTAAATATTATTTTATTAAAATATTACTTTCTTACTTTATTATTTTATTACTAGGACTATTATTATTATTTAAGTACTTTTTCTCTTTATTAATATATTATTTTATTAAAGTATTACTTTATTAAAATATTATTTTATCAAAGTATTATTTTATTAAAGTATTTATTTATTATAAATATACTATCCTCTATATATATTCTATAATATACCGCGCCTTATTAAACTAATCTAGTTTACTAGGAGTATTAATTATATAGATTATTTTATAATAAAGAGCTAGAAATTTATATATTTACTAGGTCTCTTTAATATAATATATTTATAATTCTAATACTAGGTTTAAGATTAGATTATTTATATTTATTTTATTAATTACCTCTAGATTCTACTCTAGTAACGGAGTTATATTATTTATAACTAGAGATATATACCTCTTCCGGCGATAGATTTAATAGAAGTATTATATTAACCTAACCTTAATATTACTAATAAATAAATAATTATTTATATTATAAATATAACGACGATTAGTTCTACGGAAGGCTTCGTTAATATTTATATAACTTTTACGACTTCGAAAGTAATTTACGAATTTATATAAATAATTCTATAGTACTATTTTAGTACCTTCTAGTCTAAATCCAATATATATATTTTATATTTATTTCGATAGGTTACTATTAGATACTAAATAAATTTATATTATAAATTAAGTTTTATTAAATTAACGAATATTCTAATATAAAAGAAAGAGCCTAATTCGAAACTCTTTATTAATAATATATAAACTTATATTTATCGTCGCTAGTTATATTATAGAGACCCTTTTTATCGTTTTTAATAATCTACTCTCTAATTAATATAAAGTTTTTTATAAATACTAGATATTATATATCGAGTAACCTAAATACTTTTATTATTTTTAGGTAATTATATTTTTATATTTTTATTAACTCTAGTCGTAGGACTTATTTTATAATATTTTAAATAAATAAATATTCTATAAAATTAAGAGTAGTAACGGCGTGGATTATATTTTGAAAGATTCTAAAACTATATTAACTTTAAATAATAAAATTATAAAATATTTATTTAATTATTTATACTTTAGCTCGTTAGTTAGGATATTAGAATTTATAACTATTATTTATCCCCTAATATTCTCCGTAAAGTATAGGTTTATATATATATTAAATAATATTAAAAACCTCTAGAACTTATTAACTAAAGATTTTAATAATTTATTTTATTATTTACTCTCTTATTTACCCCTCTTCCGTATTATAGATAATAGTATTATTTCTATATCTAAATCGGAGTTAAAATAAATTATTTATAAAAAGATATTATTTAAAATTTATTTTTATTTTTATTATTATTATTACCCCTATTACCGAAGCCTTCCGTAGATATTATTATTATAGTATATAAAATTAACTCTTAATATATTCGACGCGCCTTTATTATATATTTATAAAGAATATCTAGATTAGTATAATATTAACTATCTATAAATATACTAAATCGTGTAATTAAACTGAATACTATAATAATAATTTATATAAATAATAATTTAATAATTATAATATTACCGGTAGCCTAAAGAAACGTAAACTAGAACTAATTAATTATAATCTCGCTTCGGAGTATTAAAGGTATTAATAAAATAACTTTACTAATTTCCGATAAAGATTATAACTAGATATAAAATACTAGGCTTTAAATTCGGTTTTAATTTAAGAAGAATTAAAAGTTCTAAAAGACTTTTATATATATAATAATATTATATTTATTATAGATTAATATTATAAAAAAGCTTTAGAGGATATACCTAAGACCCTTTTATTTAAAATAAAGAGTATTATAAACCCGTATTTAAATAGAATCGAGGGTAGAGGTAAACTTCATAATTAATAATATTTTAAATCTAATATTTATATTTTTAATAAATTTATTAAAGTCCTTTATAATATCGAGGTTTTCTATATATTCCCTTTATTTAATAGTCTCCTAATAATATCTCTCGTTCCGAATAATATTATAATCTAGTTCTACTCTCTCTTTTTTAAAATAAAAGTACGTACGATATCCTCTCTAAATATTATATTATATAAAACTCCTATTATTAACTTATTAAAATATATCCCTAAAGACCGTCATATTAAAAATATAAACTAACTTTATTTTATTATTAATTTCTAACTTTAATTCTTAATCTAGGGTCTAGATAAATCTAGGAATAACTTCGATAATATTATTAATCTTCGCACTATAAGGCTCTAGTATTAATACAAATATATTTACTAATTTCCTATACTTTATATAATCGAGATATATAGGAATTAAATACAAAATCTTAAAATTTAATATATATTCCGATATACCCTAAAGTTATCGATAAATAGTATATATAATAAAGAGGTATAATAATTATTAATAAAGACTTTTAAATATTTATAGTTAAAATAAATTACTTTAAATTTTATATAAGTCTAGTACAATTAACGTAAAGATTTAATAATAAATATTTAGAAACTAAAAACCCTTTTAATATAGAATCGATTATTAGAGTAAATAACCTCCTCTTTATTTTCACTATATTCTCGATCGAAGTTCATATTAAGATAATAGTTAATAGTATCTAGGATTTATTTAAATAAAATATTCTTAAATAAAAAATACTTATAAATATTATTAAAATCTAGTTTGAAAATATATAATATAAATTATTCGTACTATTTTTTAATAATTATTTAAGTTAATAATAATATCCTCTTTTATTTTAAATATTCACCGATAATCTCGACTAATAAAAGTAATATAATTAATACGATATAGATATAAACTCTTAATATAGATAATATCTTTAAAGAAGATAAATCTACCTATTTATATATAATATATCTCGTTAAAGATAGTCTTAATCGAAGACTTTTATATACGAGAGTATTATAACTTTATAAATTTATTAATATATTCAATTATATTAAAGAGTATCTTTTCGCGGAGTTTTATAACGGTTAATATAATATGAATTAAATTATAGAGATTATATTAATATTATTATTATATATATTTAATCCTCTAATATTATATACTTTTCTAATATTACGGAAGAGATAGTCACTTTTCGATAATAATTACTAAAAACTTCTATATAATTTTAAATAAAGGAGTATAACGTCGAACCTATTATTTTAATATATTTAACTTTAACGGGAGAGTTTATATAGGGTCTAATTTCTCTTATTCGTTATTTATATTTATTTTATCATTTACGGAAAGTTTTAATAATTATATAATTTAATATAATTTAATATAATCGGCCCTAGAATAACCCGACCTCTCGAATTATAAATTTTATATTAAGTATAAAGATAGTAAAAGAGTTTCTTTATTATTTTATTAAATAACTACTTTATATAAAAGTATAAAAGAAGGCGAGGAAGGCGGTCGTATTTCTAAAAATAAAATTTAACTTTAGTATAAATATAAGAGTAAGAGTAAACGAGTAATACTAGGTATATATACTAATAATATATAATTATTATTATCTTCGCTCTCGTTTTCGGAATAAAGGTCTTTAAGGTATTAAAGAATTATAAAATATTAAAATTCTTAAAGAATATTAATAATATCGTCGGTTAATTATAATATAATTAATATTTAAAATAAATAATAAAAAGGTCCTTATTATTTTTTAAATTATCTCTATTATAATTACTATCTATATTAATTAGGGTATACGAATTATATTATTTATACTATCTTCAAAAAGGTCTTTATTCTTTCGTTATAATCTATTATTATTATTAGTCCTACCGGAGCTTTTTATAATTATACTCGTATTTTTAAATAATAGAGAACTAGTATAGGGTACTAGGACTAACTCTAGTATTTAAGGTAATTACTATATAAATAATAAATATAGAAATAATAAAAATCAAGATACTTTTTAATTAAATATAATATTAGTATTCTATATAAATACTTTTAAGTAATTAATATTTCGAGGCCGAGAAATTATAATATATATATTATATACGTAGTAAGATATAAATAAATAAATAGGAGTATTAGAGATTAATTATAAATAACTATAACCTAATTAGGAAAATATAAATATTTAGAGTTAAGACTCTACGGGACAGGCCGAGAGTTAAAATTATTTTAAACTTCTAGTCAAAAAATTTAGAATAAGTAAAAAAGCTAGTATATACTACTTTTATATTATAATAGTAAATTCTAGATATAAAAAAAGTTATAAAGAAGTAGTTTAAACTAAGAGGATAAAACTAGTATAAATATTAAACGATATTTCGGCCTAGATATTATATTATTAGGGCTGGCGTACGGAAGTATAATATTTATAATAATTTAATATATAAAAGTCGTACGATATTATAATTTTAAATATAAGTATTTATTAATATCCTTTTAATTTACTAAAAATTTAGAAGAGATTAAGCGAGTAGTTATTAATAAATTAATAATTATATAACCGAAATATAGAATTAAGGTACTATTTCGTAACCTAGAGAATTAAAAAACTTTAATATATAAATTATATTTTTATTAAATAAATTTATATTATAATATCTAATAAATAAGATTAGAGTATTAATATTCTAGGATATTATTAGGTATATATATATAAAGGAGATATTATTAATTATTTAATAATTAGGTTTATTTACCTAGAGGTAGTACTAGAATAATTAAAAGAATAAAATAAAATAATTAACCTTCGTAGCCAAAAGTTTTAATACTAAAGTATTATAAACTTCGTTTTATATATAGTTATTAATTATAATAAATATCGCGGAAAGATTTTATAAAGTTATTTATATACTAGGGTCTTTACTAGATAAACTAGTAATTAATATACTCTATAATTTCTAAAGAAACTAATTATTATATAGATATTTATATTTATACTAAAGGCTTTAGCGCTAGGGCTATTATTTAGATATTTATAATTATACGAGAGACTTTAATAATAGGGTTATTAAATATAATAAATATTACCGAAGGCTTCTATAAATATATATATATTAGGATTATTATATATATATATATACCCTATAAATAATATTAGATTTAAAGTCTCGAAGGCTAAGAATAGAGATTATTTATTTATATTATTATATATTAGTCTTTCGTACGGAGTAGTATAAACCTAGGAAAATTATTTATAAATAAACTTTCTAGTTACCTAGAGTAATAAACTACTAAGTCTATATCCTTATAACGGATAAATTATATATTTATAATATACTAGTCTTCGATATTTATAATAGTGAGATTATTATTATCCTCGTTAAAAATTATCGGATTAAGGGTAACTATAGCCTCTAGGATTATTTTCTTAATATTCCGTATAATTTATTTATCGTTAAACGTATTACTAATATAATACTCGTAGATATATATTACTTTATTCGGATTATTTAATTATTTAACCCGTTTAATAATTTAGTTTTATATATTAAAATTAATCGTCCCCTCGATAATATATACTCTCTAATATATATTTTAGAGGCTAAGGCCTATAGCTCTAATAACGAAGATTATAATTAGAATTTAAACTTTATAACGATTTTAATTAAATTAACTAATAATAATCTAACGCTTTTAATCTAAATAATATATAGTAATAATTACTACTCCTAATTATAATAGTCGGTATATTATAAATAGGAGCGTAGTTATTATAGATAGTTAATAAAATATTAATATCTTCTTTTAATCTTTAATATTTTATATTTTTAAATTAATATCTACCGAAGTTTGTAATAAAATCTTTTCGCGAGTATTTATTTAATTTCGAATATTTCGTAGAAGTATTTTAATCTTAGGCCCGCGTTACTATAATACGTATAATATATTAATAGTATCTTTAATAATAATATTTATATTTATATCTAAGAACTATTATAGGTAAAATAACTATTTATCGAATATTTTCTTTAGGTTTATCGTTTTAAGATTATATATATCGTCGAGTAACGATAATAATAATAATATTATAAATAGAAAAGCTTTTTATAGACGGTTAGTAATTATTTAGATTTTATTTTCTTAGATTCGATTACGATTAGATTCCCTAGTAATTTATTTTCTATAACTTTATATTTCTCCTTCTCTTCTACGTTATACGTATAGTTAATAAATATAGTTTATGTTTTTAGTAACCGCGAGTTAATTATTATACTTTCGTTAAATAATATCTAATTTAAATAAGTCCGATATATTATATAACTCTTTTATACTTTAATAATATAAAGACTCTTTTTAACCGACGTAATCTTTATTATATAAACCTAATCTTTTAATACTCTCGAAATTATTTATAATTTCGCGGCTAGGTAGTTATTATTAAATTTATATAAATTCAAATCCTCCTTAAAGTTTATCTATCGAAGGGATTATTCCTTTTATTAATATTAATATCTTTAGCCTCGAGAAATAATATATAATTTTATTAATCGTCGATACTATTCAGGATTAAAATAATTATTATAAGAATATAAAAATCTATCTTTAGTTATTAAATAATAATAGATTCTTTACTCGAAATTATTTAATTAAATAAACTTTATTTATTATTATATACCCAAAGTAATAATTAAAGCGATCGGGTTATTATTTATTTAATTCGTTTATTTTAATATCTATCTTTATCTTCGTCTAACCTTTTAAATTAATATATTATAAACGTTATATACTTGGCTACGGAAAGTTACGAATAATAACTTTCGATAAATTAAAGATAAGATATAATTAAAGGCTTCTAGTAGTATTATTAATTATTAAATAAAAGATAATTAAAGTCTTTAATAGTACTAAGTTTAAAGTAAAGTATATATAAAATCTTTAATAATTAATATTATAATAAGACTACTAGTATTAAAAGATAAAAAAATTAATAAAAAAATTCGTATATTATACTAGAATAAGAGTTATAAAAACGTCGGAGTTTTTAGGGGGAAAAGAAGAGAAATAAGGAATTAAAGAGTATATAGACCTTAGCGAGTTTAATAAATACTAACGAATTATAATAATACGAAGTAAATAATCGGAAATAATAATTAATTAATAGAAGACCGTAGAAAATATATATATTTTAATAAAGTTTATAGATTTATATATTTCTACTTTATATTTAATAATAATAATATACTCTTTTAACGGAGTAAAACTTTTATATATTTATAAAAATTTTAAAAGTAGTATAGATATTACTATATATTATATTAAATTTATACTAGTATAGAATAACGGAATAACTCGCGCCTATTATATTTTATTATAGGATCGGATATTATATTTATTATCTAGCTCTTTATTATTCTACTTTTCTATTTTTTATATTAAGTCTCTATTTTATTTACTATCGTAAAATTATCTTAATTATACGGTATTTATAATTATAGGCGGATCCTAGAAAATTATTTTTATATCGAAACTTTTTAAAGTCTTAATATCTAGGAAAAAGAGATTTTAATAATAAATTAAATTATTTATACCTAATAAACTAATTATATTTAAGAACGAGGAATTAAAAGATAAATTAATATTAGAACTATATTTAACTATAATACCCGTCGACGAAAACGAGATTTAAATAAAAGATTAAAGATTAAAGATACCTTATTTTCTAATAATCCTAAAAAAATAAATAATATATTCTTTTATATAAAAGCTAGCTAATAAAAATTTAGGTTAAAGAAATTTAATTATAATTTAATCCTCTCTTAAACCTCTTTTTATAAGGTAGATTTTTACTTTTAAAAACTTAGTCGTAATATTAATTCTAGTGGAAGGTTTTTATTATATTTTAATTTATTATACCCTAGAAATCTTCCGTAGTTCTTTAAAAATAATTAATTATACCCTAGAAATTTTCCGTAGTTTTTTAAAAGTAGTTTATTATAATTTAAAAGTCTTTCGTAACTCTTTAGAAATAGTTTATTATACTCTAGAAATCTTCTATAACTCTTTGAAAATAGTTTATTATACCCTAAAGATCTTTTATAAACTTTATAATAATTAATTAAAAGATACTCTTTATCTATTAAAATAATATAAGATCTCGTAGTAATTCCTTAATTATATTATAACGAGATAACTAAAGTTAAAGAAAAACTAAAGAATTATAAATAAATAAAATTATTAAATAGGACAAAATTATTTCGAAATAATCTAAACGATTTAATAAAATTAAGGAATAAATATATATAGATTTAATCTCCTTAATCGTCGTTATTTCTTAATATATTTATTTAATACCTATATTAATAAACCTATACGGGTCTTTTTTCTAGATATGAAATTTAACGATCTTATATATAAAGAGGCCCGGAAGAGGATTTAAATATATTATAAATAATAGAAAGCGACTATCCTCTCGGTCGTTAATAAAAAATAATAACGTTTTATTATAATCTTAAGACTAAGCCGCCGTAATTAATTTATAAAACTAGTTACTTTTAAAATCTTTAAGAGTATTATTAATTAAAAGTATAATAAATTATAACTAAAATTAATATTTAAATTTACTATTAAAATAGTAGACTTTAATAAAATTATATCCAAAGGGTTATAATTCTTAAAATATATATATTTATTAAAGTCTTTTATATATATATTATTATAGATATCTTAGACATCTTTCTTTAATTAGTTATTTATATAATATATAACTAAACTTCACGAGGAGTAATCCTTTAATTAATAATAATTTAAATATAATAAATAGTATCTCCTCGACCTATTTAATACTTTATATAGTAAAGATAGTTTTTAATTAAATATTAATAATTACCTATTAAAGGCTATTTTATATATAATCTAGAATAAATACCGACTAAAATTAAATATTAATAAAGACTCCGACACGTTTAATATTAATTTAGATTATATAGTTAATAGAGTTAATAAAATTAGAATTAAGAATATTATTACTATTATTAATAATATTATAAATAGTTCGTAATAAGATATTACGAGTAGTAATACTAGCGGGGACTTTACTAACATAGAATATATTACTATTAATAATAGTAATAACTAGGACGATAATAATAATAACTAAGTTAATAAAGATAATAGCGATATTTCCGATAATTATTATAGTAGATATTACGGAAGGCTACTAGTAATATCTATATTATTTAAATTTATATTACTTTTAATAGTTATTTATACTTTTACGATATTTTAAAATATTTATCGAAAAACTTTTATACGATCTTTACTTCTTTACTATTTATAATAAACTTTATAAATATATATAATATAAATAACTTTTTAGGCGATATAGTTTACGGATATAATACTTTAATAATATTAAAATAGTAATTTATAACGAATAATTTATTTATTTATAACGAATAATTTAATTATAATATATAATTATCTAAAAATCGTTTAACGACCGTTAGAAATTTTCCTATATAATTAATAATAATTAATAGATTCTTAACCGTCTAATAACGATTTAAAAATAGTTTAAAAACGATATTCTAATTATAAAAATCCCAAAACTCTTTATAAACTAGTAATTAATTATTTTATAACCGAAGTTTAATCGATTTAAGTTTTAGCGAAAGACCTAGATAATATCTTTATTAACTCTAAAGAATATAGTAAATATCTTATTATTTATAATTATAAAATTGATATAGATTAAGATTTCGATTTACTATATTTTAAATAATTTATATTTCTAACCTAATTCATATTTATTTAAATATACTATAGGATAAATAGTTTATAATATAATAATAACGACTATATACTCCCGGAGCTATACTACTATATTCTTTATATTATTATTTAGATTTAATTATTCTTTAGGTATTTAAAGTCTTTATTCTAGAATCTTTAAAATAAATATTTCTAAAGATTTATTTATATTACTCGTAAATAAGCGTTATAATATTTTATTTATATAGGCGCTTAATATTTATAACTACCCTCTATAATAACATTTCTCGTAGTATTATCGTCGGAACTTATTTATATCTCGCTTAATTATAATAATTTATCTATAGTATTATATTTACTTTATATAATCTATACGGCTATACTTTAACTTATAAATAGTATATATATATTATATATTAAATATTAATCTTCAAATAATCGCGCCTATTTGGAATTAGGAATATTTTTTATAAATAGACGGGATTTTTATTATATAAAAGTTACTTATTATAATTACCTAGTATTTACTTTTCTATAATAATAATATTCGAGTAAAAGTATTAAAATATATTAAGATTTAATATATTACGTAACTTAGTTATATAATCTAGAATCTATATATAGATCCTCTATAATATATAGTCTTACGTATTTCTATAATTCTATAGAATAATTAAATATTCTTCTATAATTTTAATACTAATTTAATATCTTTCGTCGACCGGTATAAATTTAATTATAGAGTTTGTAAGAACTTTTATAATTTTAACTCTAATATTATATATATTATAATCTTTAAAAATTTATTATAAATACGTTTCTTAATAAAAAGATAATATATAATTCGAGTAATTAAGCGAGAATTTAAAATTAAAGTAATATATAATAAAATCTAAATTTATTATTTATTATTTATTATTTAGGCGTCGTTTTAATTAAATAATAATATCTTTATTACTATTAATAACTAGTATATTATCGACGTATAATATAATTATTAATTATATTCTATAATTAAGAAATATATTAAATTTAATATTTAAAGGTATAAAGGTATAAAGTCTAACTTAATTAAGAAATTCGTTAAAATAATATATTATAGTCGAGGGAATTATTTAAATTTATATAAAATATATTTTAAAAAATATATACGACCTAAACTATTTTCGAACCTAGTAAATTATTCGATATAGATTTTATTATTAATTAAATCGTATAGAAAAGTAGTTTATATATTTGTTTATTTAAACTCTAGGTCGTAAATAATTTTAATAATAAATAATACTTTATAATTTATAAATTTAATTATTAAAGTATATATTTTATTAAATTTGATTTTATATTATTATTTAAGCCCCGGTATTACCTAGCGAGTTATATAACGAGTAATTTCGTTAATAAATTTATATTTAAAATTAAAATTAAAATTCATATCCCTCGAAGTATTTTATAATTCCGGGGTAGATTCGATAATATCTAGATATTAAAAATTAAAAATTAATTAATTACGAAATAAATATTAAATTATTAATATATTTTATTAAAAGTATTAATTATATCTTCTTTATATATTTTAGGTTTATAAAGTTTAGTAGGCGAGGCTTTAATAAATAAAGTTAATAAATTAGAAAATAAAGTATATCGATAAATCGAAAACCGATTTTAATGGTTTAGAGTTTAAATATACTACTTTAAGCGCCCGAAAGATTTTAATAGTATTTTTAATATTCGACGATAACCTAAAGCGCCTAATGATAGAATAATAATAACTCGATAATAACTCGTAACTAGTACGTAGTTAACTTCGGGCGCTTAACGCGCGTAAATAATATTCAATATATATTTACTTTAAAGGCCGCTTTAGGGGCTAGAATACGTAATTTAAAGTCTAAAATTTTGAAATTTCTTAATATTTTATAATCGCTCTTATCGACGGTAGCGACCCTTTAGAATTAACTTTAACGCTAGTCAATTTTTTCCCCGGAATCGATCGATTCAGCCGAAATCCTCGCGGGAGTAACGCGTAAATTATATACTAAAGTATATACTAGAGTATATAATAATAGTAGGTACTTTATAGTAGCGATAATAATTATAATTATAGATAGATTTATATATAATCGTCGTACTTAATTAAATTAAATTTAGTAATAGTTACTCAAGTATCGCGACTAGCCAAGTATCGCGAGAAATTATAAATCTATATATAATTAATTACTATAAGACGATCATATACTAATTAGGTTTTTAGATCTAAATAACCCTAGAATTAAATATTATTTATACTCTTAATATATATATAAAAGTATTAGACTCCCGTTATTAAATAATTTTATTTAAAATAGTATAATTTTCGTCGAAATTTAACCGTAAAGTACGTTAATAACGGAATTAAAAATTTACTATAATTTATTATATATCTTTCTAAAATTCTAAACCTAAATTTGAGATATATACTACTATATATTTTTTTATATCGATAAATGATTTTTCTATTATTATTAATTTTATAAATTAATTAAAATATTACTCGTATTAAAAAGATTTTATTTTTCGGAATTCTTATTATTAAACCTACTAGTAGATAGAAATAAAATTAGAATCCTTATTATTTTTTATCGAAATAGGTTCGAACTAGCTAGAACGTAACAGTATTACTATATTAATTACTAGAATACCTAGTTTTTTATAGTAAAAACCAGGCGTTATTTAGTTAGTCGCGATACTCGGGTTACTACTAATAAACTTAACTTTATTAAATACGACGATTAGAGGTTATAATTATAAATAGGGATTATAAACGGGGGTTAAAGTTAATAGCGTATTTTTAATTTAGCGCTCGTTAATAGTAGTTTTAAATTTACTCGGTATATACCCGAGTAGCCCTAGGCCCCTTAATTATATACCTCGGGCGTATATCGAGTCGGTAGATAAATATCGTATTTAAGACTCCCGGGGCGCCTATCGAGCGCTCTAAATCACGATCGAGTTATTTTTCATTTTACCGACATAGGTTTATAGAAACTCTAGATATCTATCTAGAGTTATTAATATTATAGATATATTAGCGCCGGAGTTAGAAGAATATTAAACCGGTTCTAGTATATTTTTATAAATAAATTTAGATTTTATATCGCTAACGAGATTTATTTATAATTATTATATTAGTTATAGATCTAGTATAAATTATAAATTTAATATAAATAATCTTAATCTAGGCCTTAATAATATAATATATTTAATTAATTATTATAATAACGGTAAAAACCGAATAATATTATTTATTAATTTAATATAATTAGGCTAGGTAACTTTAATTAATTATAAATTACTTTTATTATAATTAAAATTATAGTTATTAATATTAGATTTTAAATAATTTACGGTTTATATAATTATAAAACGTTTTTATATCTCGTTATAATATCGCCTCTTTAACGAGGTATTATTATCGAGACTTTATTAACTAACGATATATTATCGTTCGCGGTATAGTTATTATTATTAGTAATATACTCTCCGGATAATTAAATCTAGATAAAGCGGAGTATTTTACCCGTATATATTAATAGATAGTAAAAACAATTACTTTTATAACTAATAAATATACCTTTTTTATCGCGATTAAAGAACTTTTATTTATTTTTATTTATAATATAATATTTTTAATATAGGCCTATTTAGTTAATATTATATAAATATAATAAAAGAGAGTTTATTTTAATAAAGCTCTAGTAAAGTGTAATATCTATTATAATAATAAAATATTAATTTCGTAGTAAATTCGCCGTAAAGATAAACTTTAAAATAAGTTTATTATTAAATTTATTATTAATAGGATATATACTTTCTTTAATAAAATTTAATTAACGAACTTTGATATTGTATTTATTTAGATATTACTAAGAATAAAGTAACTCTAAATAATATTATATTGGAAATAATAATTAATAAAATCATCGTTAGTATATATAGGATTTTTATCGGTATAAAAGTAATAAATCTTAGAATCTCCGTATTTCTCAATAGTTTTATAATTACGGAAGGCGCCGGAGATATATATTTCATAAGAAATAAAATAATAATAACTATATTTATATTTATTATTAATAAACTTAATTATAAAATCGAAATTATAGGTTCTTAGGTTAATAATATCGTTATAAATAATATTATATTTAAATTACCCTTACCGTAGGCGATATTTATAAGAGTATATATATATTTTAATAATATCGTATATCTCGTAATTATAATTTTCTTTAATTTTGGATAAATCGATTTTATCGATTATTTAGGATAATTATATAATATTATTTTATTTAAGTAACCGAGTCTTTTATATTATAAGTTTAAGACCTTAATATTTATAATAAATAAAGTAAATTAGCTTTATTTATATATATATAAAATATAAAGATTATAATTATAAATAACTATAATAATATCTTTAACTCCGATTAAAATTTCCTTTAAAATAAAAATTAATATATAAATAACTCGTTAGAGTTTAATATATAAAATAAAATTAAAAGAATTCTTATAGATATATATAATATTATTAATTTATAGGTACTAAATACCGTTATCGCCTAAATATAATAATTTAATAATTTTATTATTATATAGTATTAGCCCGCTCCTAAAACTGTTAATAATATTAACACTTTTAAATTTAATATATTCTATAAAAATCGAGCGATTATAAGTAATATTAATAATATAACCGATATCGAATATTTAAATTATAAAGATATTAGAGGTAATATTAATTAAGGTATAATATAATTTCATATTTCCTTCGGTATTAGTTCTAGCCCGTTTATAGGGCGATTTATCCTTATTTTTATTATTATTTTTATCTTTAATAGTATTATTCTTATCTTTATTATCTCTACCGCCGCGGTTATAACTAGGCTATATATTATAGTTGAGATTCTTATACTATAATTTATTATAAATAATATAGTACTTAACTCGTTCTACGAAATCGGTATAATATAAATAAATTCGAATAATTTCTTTTTAATTAAGACCCTAAACTCGTTATTAAATTATATTATAAATTATAAAAATAAATTACTTAATAGTAATATTACTAGCTTAAAGATATAAGATATTATAAAAATAAAAAATTATATATTAAAAGATATTACGGTATTAAATAAATTATATTCTTCGGCGAAGGATTCATAGTACTATTAATATTTAAAATCGAGATTTCGATAAATTATTATTATATTTAAAGTATATTATTAAATTTAAAGTAATTAAATTTATAAAACTTATTATAAATAACCTAAAATTTATTAATATAATTACTAGGATTATAATATTAATAAATAATAAATCAATTAAGTTTATTTGAATAAATATATAAATAACCGAAGCTACGGGGTTTAGATTTATTTGAAATTATAATTTAAATTTATAAAGTTATTTTTTTAATTTTAATCTTTAAAGTATATATATTACTAAATTAATAATATAATAAAGAATATTATAAAGTGTTTTATTATCGCTAAATTATTAATATATAGTCTCGATTATATAATTAAGTTTATAATATAGGCCTTCTAATAAGTTTTTATCTCGTTATTTAACTATATTAATCTAGTTTTCTTATAGTATTTTAACGGTATTATATTTTCTACGATATATTCACGGGTGAAAACTAGTTAATATACCGCTATAAACGTATTAAAATCTTTAATCTTTTTAGTACTAGTTAAAAAACGGTTATTTAATCGTTCGAAGAAAATAACTAGTTACTCTATATTAGAAACTATTATTTAATCGTTTATTAACTATTTAAAAACTTATAGAAACTCTATTAATAGTAATTTTAAATTTTATAAAGTTCCTTATAGGGCTGAAAACTCGCTTAATTTATATTATATTAAATATTAATACTAAGATTTTAAAGAGGGTTTTTTCGAACTTTTTACGAAAAATATATATTTTAAACTAGTTTTATATAGACCTAGTATCAAGGAACTAAAGGAATATTTTATAAATTTTTATTAATATTTTACTACCGCTTAATTACCGTCTATATACCGTTGATAAACGAGAATTAAACTATTTTTAAATTATTTTTAGACCGTTTTTAAACCGTTTTAATTCTAAAATCTTAAACTATTAATAATTTCAAGAAGAGCGAGTATTAATATTAATTGATCCTAAAACCGTCGTATAATTAATAATTATCTAGTTAAGAAACTATCGATTAACGGTTAAGAAACCGTTGAAAAATAGTTAAAAGATAGTTTTAAAATAGTTTCAAAACCTAGTAAATAGGTAGGATATTACTTATATCTAGTTCTAAAATTATAATAGGAGGATCTTTAAGATAAATTTATAAATTTATAATATTGAAATTATTACGTATCTTTTATTTTTAGCGGACGAAATCTTTTATAAAGCCGAGTTTTTTTATTTTATCGAATATATAAATAATTTTTGAATACTACGATATAATAATAGTATTCGAGGAGTTAAAAAAATACGTTAATATTTAATTATAAAGCGAGATAGTTTAGGCCTCGACGGTTATAGGTCTTAAATAATCCTTCTAAATTTTAAATAATTAATTAATTAATTAATTAATTTATATACCTACTCTAGTAAAACTACTTTATTAATAAGGGAGTTCCGCGAATATTCTCTTAATAGGGCTACTAGCGGCGCCTACTAACTATTAAAGAAACCTCGTCGGTTAAAAACTCTAACTTATCGATAATTTATTTCCTCTTTTTATTAGTTAATAGCCGATAATTATAATTATTCTAAAATACTATTTATCCTTCCCTTTATTTCTCTTTTATTTTAATTTTAAATTTTATTTACTTATCTCGTAGACCTATAGGCCGCTTTATTATAAATTTATTAAGTGGTCGATACCTACGACTCTCTAACCGGCGGTTTCTTCCTTTTCTTCCTCTTTTTTATAATTAATAATAATAATAAATTATATTTAGAGGTTATTTAAATTTAATAGTAATAGAAAGTTATTATATATAATTACTTCCCTAAATTAGATTATTTTCTAGAGGTGGATTAAATCTTTATAAACGATATTTAGTTATTTTCTAATATATATTAATTAGGTTATTTTCTAGCGGTATATATACTCTTTATAAATAATTCTTTTTGGCTATTTTCTGGCGTATACTAATTAGGCTATTTTCTAGCGATTTATATACTCTTTATAAGCGGTTTTTTAGTTATTTTCTAGCGGTATATAAACTCTTTTTAAACGATTTAGTTATTTTCTAGCCGAGGCGGGGCCGGTAGAACTATTATTAAAGTATTAAGACCCTAATTCAAATTTTTTATAAACGTAATTTAATACGCCTTAAATATAGTTATAATAATATAATAACACCGTATTACTACTATTTATACTATAATAATATAGCGAGTATATAGCGAATATATATATAGAGCTCGGGTTTATAGGTTATTAAATATTATAATAAATAGAAATATTTCTTAATTAATTATTTAAAGAGGATAAAAGCGAATATATATATAAGACTCTAATATTAAATTAATTAATTGATTAATTTGTACGTTTACTCTAGTAAGATTATTATATTAATAAGGGAGTTCCTTAAGTAGTTTCCTAGTAGAGTTACTCTACGGTAGTATTTACTAGCCGTTAAAGAATCCTCTTCGGTTAAAAACTCTAGTTTATTAATAACTTGTCTCCTCTATTACTAGCCGTCGACTATTTACTCTAACTACTCTTAACTAATACTAGTCTTTCGTATTTATTTCTTTTCTATTCTAAATTTAGTATTTTTACTAATCCGCCTTATAGGCCTTAAGGCCGTATCTCTAATATTAAATATTATAAAATATTTACTTAATAAGTAGTTACTAAATAATCCTATACTTCTATATTTTAATAGAATAATTTACTAGTTTCGAAGACGGTTTAGGTCGTATATATTTCTTAAAATATATATTATATAGGCTTGAATAATCCCCTCGAGTATAATATATTATTTTTATTAATTTCTTAACTAAGCTAGGCTTTATACTTTTAAATACTAACTTTAATATATTTCTTAATTATAAAATATAATTAGTAATTATATTATATATCGAGGATATATTTATTATTAATATTAATATAGATATTATTATTTAGTTAAAGCGACGCTTAAATAATAAATATAAAATAACCGATCTAGGTCTTATTATATATTAATTAAATTTTAAAGTCTCGCGCGATCGCTTGAATTAAATATTATTCTTTAATTAGGAAATTCACCTAGAACGGGTCCTTAAAAATTATAATATATATAATATTAAAAGTAAATTTATAGGAGTTCTTATTAATTTTTTAATTAAATTTATACCGGTCGATAAAGATTATTAAACTAAATTTACTTATTTTATTATTTACTAGGTAATCGTCGGTTTATTAATATATACTATAATAAATATATAATCTAATATCGTATATATTATATTAATAATTAACTGTTATATTTATAATCTCGATAAATCTTATTAAGCCGCCGTTAAGCCTATTTATTATTATTTACGCGGTATATTATATATAAAATTAGTTTTTTATAGTCGACTCGCTCTATTAAAGAGTTATACGAATATTAATTAAATTAATAATTACGATACTAAAGACTCTACCTCTAGTTATATATTTGATCTATGAATAATATATTTTAAAATTATATCTTTTTAAGATTAAAACCCTTTTATTACTTTATATATATCTATACGTTTCGAAATACGTTATATCAAGATTTAGGGCCCTAAATTACTAGGAGTATCGAATTTACCCTATATTTATAAAGTAAATTTACTAATAATATAACTATTAACTAGTAATCTAAATATTAATTAATTATAACTTTATCTTTATATAAAGCCGAGTATACGGGCTAAACCTTGATTATTAAAGGAATTATTTCATTTAGACGTCTCTTTAAATATTATTATATATATACTTTACTTTAATAAAGATTTGAGTTAATATAAATTAGTAATATATATTATTATATTATTATATTACCCGCCTACTCCGCTTTATTAATTAATATTTATAATAATTAAAGTATTATAACCCTAATTAAGAGCCTCTAGAACTATAACTGTATTAAATATATTACGATCTAGTATTATTTCTAGCGCGAAAAAGTTATAATAAACGAAGTAGAGTTCCGCTATATTTCGATTATAAAATAAATCGTTAACGGCCTTTATTAAAACTCTTCCTAAAATTAAATTTAATATTATTTATTTATTATTTTATTTATAATAGCTACCTCTTTATAAAGTTTATTAATATTTTTATAGAAATTTATTTACGCTCCCGTAGGAGTTATTTAAAATTTATAAATATTAAAATTACGGGGCCGAAGAAGACGCGCTTATTTAATTAATTAAGATTTCGTAACCGAATAGTTTTTTAAGGTACGAAATTAATTAGTTATATAGTTTATTATAACGACCCTAAAATAAAGGAAAATACGAGGCTATTTCAAATATTTCTTAATAAAGTATTTCGTTCGAGGAGGAGTATTAGAATATATAAATATAAAAGTATAGGACTACTTAATAACTATTTACTAAATAAATATTTAGTAATATTTAGTATTAAGGTCTTATACGTATATTCGCTTTTATCCTTTAATAATTAATTAAGAAGTATTTCTATTTATTAATATCTATAATAAAGGCCTTAATTTTATAATATAAGAGACTCGGCTATTTAGGTATAAATAATATTATATAATTATCTTAAATAACCGATAGAACCGACTTCTCTAAAATTAAAGAGGATAATATTATAAATATATATATATACTTGTATAAAAGTCGCCTACGACAAAGATAATATAAACGTAATATTATTTATAGCGTACTATTAACTTAAAAGTCTATAATCTCGATTTTTTAATTATATTTATTAAATAAATATAATTATAATAATTATTGTTTTATTTCTTATAAAATAAATGTCTTCGGCGCCTTCCGTAGTTATAGAAACTTAAGGAATACGGAGACTATAGGATCTATTATTTTTATACCGATAAAGAATATTAAATTAAACCTACTTTTTTTACTATCTATTAATTAATCGTCGGTTTATTAATATATATTATAATAGATTCGCGGCCTAATATCTTTTATATAATATTAATAATAAGTCGTTATATTTATAACTCTAATAGATCTTATTAGACCGCCGTTAAGCGTATCTTTCGTTATTTATACAGTATATTATATATAAAAATAATCTTTTAAGATCGACTCGCCCTATTAGAGGGCTATATATATATTAATTAAATTAATAAATACGATATTAGATATTTTATCTTTAATTTATTAATTAATAATTTAAATATTAATTAATTATAGCTTTATTCTTATATAAAATCGAGTAGACGGGCTAAACCTAAGCTATTAAAAAACCGTTAATAATACTCGTTACTACGTAATTTATATTAATCGCCTACTCTATTTTACTAGTTTATAATATTAGAATATAAATCTATAGGACTATTTAGTAATTATTTACTAAATAAATATTTAGTAATATTTAATATTAGGGTTTTATACGTATATTCGCTCTTATCCTTTATAGATAATTAATTAAGACGTATTTCTATTTATTTATATTTAATAAGTTATAAGCCCGGGCTCTACGTATATATTCGCTATATATTTACTATATAATTATAGTATTAATAATTACTAGTAATACGGTATTATTACTTTATTATTACTACGCTTAGGGCGTATTAGATTATAATCGTAAAAAATTCTTAGATTAAGGTCTTAATATTTAAAATATAATTCCGCCGGCCCCGCCTCTATTAGGGAATAACTTAATAAATTATATATATAACTACTAAAAAATAGTTAATCGTATTATATAATATATATTAAAGAGTAACTAATCGCTTATAAAGAGTTTATATACCGCTAGAAAATAATTAATTATTAATAAAGTTATTATAGCTAGAAAGTAGCCTATTATTAAGAAATAACCTATTATTAGAAAGAGGCCTTTTACTAGAAAATAACTAAAAACGGCCGATACTAGCGTACTTTTTATATATATATATAAAACTTTAGGGAGGTAGTTATATATAATAACTCTTTATTATTATTAAACTCGAGTAACCTCTTTATATAATTATTATTTTTATTAACGGCGTATTAATAACTATTAGAATATAGGAGTATAGGATTATTTAGTAATTATTAACTAAATAAATACTTAGTAATACTTGGTATTAGGGTCTTGTACGTATATTCGCTCTTATTCTCTATAGATAATTAATTAAGAAGTATTTCTATTTATTTTATATTTAATAGGTTATAAGCCCGGGCTCTATATATATATATACTATATACTCGTTATATTATTATAGTATTAATGGTAGTAATACGGTGTTATTATATTATTATAACTATATTTAGGGCGCACTAGATTGCGCCCGTAAGAAATTTTTAAAATAGGGCTTTAGTATATAGAATATAGTTCCGCCGGCCCCGCCTCTACCAGGGAATAACCTAGACTATATATATAACTACTAGAAAATAGCTAATCGTATTATATAATATATACTAGAAAGTAGTTTATCGTTTATAAAGAGTTTATATACCGCTAGAAAATAACTAATAAGCGAAATACGCTACTAGAAAATAGTTAATTACTATACTAGGGAGTAGTTAATCACCGTAATCGGTTAATATTAGCGTATTTTATATATACCTAAATAAATACCTTAAGGGTAGTTATATACGATATTTATTTATTATTATTAATACTTTTATATAACTTATTATAATCATTACTAGCGTATTATAACTTTAAGTTTATAAAGTCTTTTTAAAGCCTAGAATAGTCGTAATTAATTACCGCTATAACTCACTTACCGCCTTAAAAAAATAAGCGTTATTAGCGTTAGTAGCGTTAATAGTATTAATAACTAAGAATAGATTTATAACTCCGTAGTCGGGGGGAAAAACACTATAAACTATAATTATAAATTATAGCTACGACTATAACTTTTATTACTAAAGTAGTTATTAAAGTTATTTACTCTTATTTTTTTATATAAAGTAATAGCGAGTTAAACTCTAAATATACTATCCTCTAAATTTTCAACCTTATTATATAAAACGATTATAATAATAACGATTATTAAAATAAAAGTAAAATTTAAAGTAGCTTTAAATTAAACTTCTTTATTTAATTACTAAATAGTAATATGGCCTTTAAAGACTTTAGCTACGTACCTTTTAATAGATTAAATAAACGGTCGACTACCTCTATAATAAGGTATATATATACGACGATAAAAAAGACGTTAATATAATATATATATATTATTATCGATCCGACTCCCTAGCTAGCTTTAGTTACTCCGAATTAATACTAGAACTACCTAGTAATATGGAATTATTCGGCTTTATACCTAGGTTACCGCTAGTATATCGGTATTTATAAAGGTTATTTAGGTATTTATTAAAATCGAAACTTTAAATTTAATAAAAGGCTTTATTAAATAGAAGTAGGATATACGTAATAGTTTTAATATAATGAATTTATAGGAATACCTCGAAGATCTATTTATTATAGTTTTAGAACTAGACGTAGGTAAACCTAACTACGATATCGATATTATATATTAATAGTTTATTAATAATAAAATAATTTATAATATCCTCCGTTATATCGTCGCCTCTATAACCTACGCTAAAATTAAGAATAATAAGGTCGCTATTATAACCTAGACAATTATTATAAATAAATTCAAACTTTATAACTCCGGTTATTTATATAAAGTATTAATTAAACTTAATTAGTTTACTATTAATTAATATAATAGTCCTAGCGATTATATTAGTAAATTTTAAAAGGCTTATAATAAACTTTATAACTTTAACTACCTTAAATTTAATAATAACTTTATAGTCTAGTAGTTCTATTATAATCTTAACTCTAATTATTAACACTAATATAAAATATTCGCTAAAGACTATAATTTATTTAATATTAATAGTACTATTAAGATTACCCTAAATATAGCGATTTTTTACTTCCGTAATATACTATACCTATAGGTTAGTAATATTAGTTATAGTTAATTAGTATTTATTATATATACTTTAATACTATAGCGTGTCTAAGGACCTAATTAAAAAGAAATTATTCGATCGTATCTCTACTATACTAATTTTATTAGGCGGGTATAGTACTATACTATTTATAATAAACTCTAGTATAATAATTTTAGTTGTAATAATTAGCGCGACCGTAGCCGGCGCGGTTAAAATAACCGCGGTAAAAACGGCGGTAAAAGTAATAATAATATTATTATTAAAAATAATAACGATAATAATAGAAGCTAAAATAATAAGAGTAAGGATAATAAATCCGATAAATTAAATAAGCGCTAGAGGTTTAATACCGAAGGTAATTTTAATTTAAGAAATATAGAATACTACTACGCCCTTATAGGTATTATAATTAATATTTTTAAACTCTAGGTCTTAAATACCGGTATTATTATTTATATTAACTATAATCGTTTTATTTTTATAGAGTATATTAAGTTTAAAAGCGCTAATAGTATTAACGGCTTTAAGGGCGGCCTAACGCTATATAATAATAATATTATTCGGCTATTATATTTAGGCGATAAAGATATATAATACCTTAAAGTTAATAACGTTATATATATTCTTAATAGCGGTTTTAATTTTATTTTTTATATTAAACTTTAACGAGCTAGCTACCCTTTAGGCTTTATTTTTAAAAAGATCTCTATTAAATTTAAAGGAATTACCGTAGTCCTATAGGACTATAACCTCTACGTTCTATATATAAATTAATAGTAGTTAGTATTAGCTACTATTAATACTAAAGCCCTAACTTAATAATACGAGAGACTCGGTTATTTAGGGAAAGATAATATAGTACGATTATTTAAAATAATTAACGGTATTAGTTTATTAAAGCTTAAGAGCGATAACGGCTATAAAACCTATAACGTTATAAAGATATACGTTTATTCGTATAAACGCAGCCTACGAAAGGGCCGTTTCGAATATAATATTATTTATAGTAATATTATTAATTTTAGGGCCTATAGCTTCGGCTTTATAATTATCTATATTAATAATAAATTTAAATATAACTACTATTATTTCATATTTAATAAAATAAGTATATTTAGCGCCTTTCGTAACTATAGGTCCGTTAAAGAATATAATAACTACTATATCTATTATTTCTATACCGATAAAGATTTTATATATATTAATAGGGCGTTCGCCGATTATTAATATAAATATAATATTATTTAGAGTTACTCTATCCCTAGGAATCTTTAAATAAATAATATATTAAAATATATTAAATAAATCTTACTTTAGAAGGTATACGCCCTATTAGATAATAACGGCCTTAATAAAATATTAATTCTAAAATTTATCTCGATTATAAACTAGCTCCGAAATCGGTCTTTTATTATTATAATAAATATTATACCTTATAAAGGCTCTATTAGAATACGTCCTAATTTATTATATTTATATAATATTAGCTAAATCGGCCTATATTAGGACCGTTATATTATAGGTAAAAACTAGTAGAAATTTATTTAGCGTAGTATTAAAGGCGCCTTTCTTAAATATAAGGGTAATTATTTCTACCGAATATTAATACCTACGGGTAAAATACTCCGCTTTATTTAAATTTAATAAATTAAGGAGCGCTATACTAGAAATAAAATATACTATAATATAAATACCGTTAATTAATAAAATCTCTAGAATAATTCCCCGTTAAGGGGGCGACGTTATAGTAAAATATAAAGATACTTTAAACCTATATAACCCTCCTATTAATATAGAATTAAATATCGATAATTACGGGTATAATAATAATAACTCTTAATTTATTATAGCCCCTTTATAACGATTAATTAAACGCGTTATCTTATTACGATTATTAAAATTAAGAGTTAATATACCTAGCCCTAGTCTATAGGCGTTATAATAACTATTAATTATAAACGATATATTATCGCGAGTAATAATACTAGATTCCTCGAGTTTTAATTTATTAGATGATATAAATCCGGCCTAATATTCCCCCGCCTCCGCCTCGCTCGTAATATTAATAAGGGTACTCGATAGATATTTAGAATTATACGAACCTACTCTCTCCCCCGACCTAATAATATTAATAGCTAAGGTATTACTATATAAACTATATAAACCTAAAATATATAAAGAAGTTATAATTAATACCTTAAATAAAATATACTAAGGTAGTAACTTAATATAGAGGCCGAAATTAATTTACTCTTAATTAATAGTATATACTAGTAACTTAATATAGAGGCCGAAATTAATTTACTCTTAATTAATAGTACCTAGATATTAGATAACCTACCCTATAATAGAAAAATCCTTCGCGGTAAATAAGTTTATAAACTTAAATATAATATTACTAGCGAGATAACTCGCTATAAAACCCGCTAGGTTATATATAGTTTTAAATAATACTAAGGGATCGATTTTAATAAGATATTTATTTTTATAATTAAACCTATAAATTATAAAGTATTATTCGTTATTATTATAGTATTCGACCTAAAGCTCGAATAAATAAACGTATAAACTACGTTTCTCTATAGCGAGATCGATAATAATAAAATCTACGTCGAATAATCTACCGGTTTTAATAATAGTTTAGGTCGTATATATTTATTAAAATATATTTTATATAGGCTTAAATAATCCTCTTATATATAATATACTACTTTTACTATCTTTCTCGTTAAGCTAGGTTTTATACTTCTAAATATAGATTTTAATATCTTCTTTAATTATAATACCTAGCTGATTATTACCCTATATATCGATAATATATTAATTACTAGTACTAGGATGGTCGTTATTACTTAATTTAAATAATAACTAAATAATAAATTTAGAATAATTAATCTCGGGCTTATTATATATTATTTAGGCCTTAAAATCGTGTATAATCGCTTTAATTATATATTATCCCTTAGCTAGGAGGCTTACCTAAAAAGAGTATTTAAAAATTATAATATATAGAATATTAAGGCTAAAGTTATAAGAGTTCTAATAAATTTAATAATTAGGGTTATTTCTACGGATAAAGACTACTAGGCTAAATCTACTTTTTTAATTATATACTAATTAACTATCGGATTATTAATATACGTAATAATAAATACACGACCTAATATCGCCTTCGCGGTATTAATAATAAGCCGTTATATTTCTAACCCCGATAAGATTTATTAAATTATAATTAAATATATATTCCGTTACCTACGCGGTATATTATATATAAAGTTTATATTCTAGGGTTAACTCGCCCTATTAGAGGGCTATATTAATACTAAAATTATTTTAATAATTAATAATACGCGATACTCTACCTCTAATTATACGTTTAATCTCGGTAGTATAATTATTAACTAGTAATTTAAACACTAATTAATTATTATTTTATTATTTTATAAAGCCGAATATACTAGCTAAATATAAATTACTAAGGAAACTATTTAGTTTAAATTATTTTTTAAAATAATTAATAACTATTACCCCTATATTATATTCTAGGGGGAAATCTAAATACTATATATTAATACTACTCGTTAATATATCGTATATATTTATTACTTTTTTAGCGATACCTATATACTTCGAGTTTATTATAGTTATTTTTTATAATAACTAGGGTATTATAGCCCTAACTAAGAACCTTTAAAATTATAGTTATATTAAATATATCGACTTATAATATTATTTCTAACGCGAAAAGATTATATTAGGCGAAATTAAATTCTATTATATCTTTATAATAAATTAAATTATTAATAGGCTTATTAAAGTTCTTTTTAAAATTAAGTTCGATATCTTTCGGGTTATTTTAGGCCTTTAATAATTTATATAAAGTCTATTAACACTTTTATAAAAATATATTAAATCTTTATATATTAAAAATACGGCTCTACGGGCGTACCCGAAGAGCCGTATTTAAAGTTTAGTATATATTTAACGCCTTCCTAATAAATTAAAAATTAATATATAATTTAATACTAACTAATAACTAATTTATAAATTATTATTAAATTTTTAAAGCCTTATTTAAGGCTCTTATAAAGTATACTCTTTAAATTTTAGCTAAATCGCGTCCGTATATATAGCGGTATATCGAAAATCGCTTTAAGTACTTTTAGGTTAAATATAATAATAATAAAATCATTTAATAATTTATTATTCTTATTTAGCCCTTTTATAACTCTTATTAATAAATATATACGTCGCTAGAATATCCTCTAAATAGTTATAATAGTTATATATCGTTATACCCGTAGTATTTAACGCGGTCCCCGTAGTATCCTAGGTAGTCTTTATACTTTTAATAATCGTTTCTCTATAGAATCCTATAGTATCCGACTATTTCTAATAATCTTCTCGTAGTATTTATATCGTTTATTAATATTCCGACCTAGTTACTATTTAAATTTGGCGTGTATAGATTAACTATTAAATTTAATTTTTAAAATACTATATTTTATTAAAAAACGGAGTTTTACTCCCTTAGCCCCTATTAATATAATTTAACCTTATAGTTTAGCCTCTACCGATATAGTTTAGCCTTATAATTTAACCCCTACCGACGTAACTTAACCTTATAGCTCGGTCTCTATTAATTATAGTTTAGGCCTATAGTTTAACCTTTATAAATTATAGTACTTTAGTTTTTATAACCCATTATAACGACCCTAAAATAGGGGGAATATAGGGCTATTTTAGAGACTTCTTAATAAAAGATTTCGTTCGAGTAAGAGTATTAGAATATAGGAGTATAGGATTATTTAGTAACTACTAACTAAATAGATATTTAATAATACTTAGTATCAGGGTCTTATACGTATATTCGCTTTTATCCTCTATAGATAATCAATCAAGAAGTATTTCTACCTATCCTATATTTAATAATAACTATAACTTCTAAGGCCTATTAAAGGCTTAGGATTATTATAATTAATTAATATTATAACTCCTCTACTACTTTATTTAATTTATAAAAAAGAAATAAACTATAAACTCTATAATCGGGGAAGTAATTAAGTATAAATAATAATTATAACTCGAAGATATAATAATAATTCTTATTATTAAAATTATTATTAAAATTACTCGCCTTTATACTCTCCGTTTATAAATTTATAATTAAATAAATCTTAATTATACTACTCTTTAATAATTAAGCTACGTCGTTTAAAACGATTATAATAATAATAATTATTAATATAAAAATAATAACTGTCTAGGTCTAATTTATTTTATTTTATAACTAAATATTAATATACTCGTTAGAGATTTTTTACCTAAATATTCTAACGAACCTAGCGTACGATTAAGAAGATTTATATAAAAATATATAACGATAAGAAGTACGACGATAATATATATAAATATTATTATTAATTTGATTCGCTAGCTACTTTTAATTACCTTATAAATAAATTAGCGCTAGAATTACCTAGCGATACTAAGCTATTTAGTTTAAATACTTGAATATTATTATTATATCGTAGTACCTAGAAGTTATTTAGGTATTTAATAACGTCGAAAAATTTAATTTTATAAAAGGCTTCGTTCGTTAGAAATAAAATAAATATAATAATTTCGATATTATAGATTTATAATATCGAAGATCCTTTCATTAAAGTTTTAGAATTAAATATAAATAAAACTAATTATATAATCGAAGCTACGCACTAATAATTTAATAATAATAAAATAATTCATAATATTCTTTATTATACCGTTAGTCCGGTAACGTACGTAAAGATTAAAACCGAAAAGATCGCCTTATAAATTATTGGAATATAGGAGTACAGGACTGCTTAATAAGTAGATATTTAATAATATTTGGCATTAGGGTCTTATACGTATGTTTCGCTCTTATCCTCTATAGATAATTAATCAAGAAGTATTTCTACCTACTATAGTTTAATAGGTTATGAGCCCGGGCTCTATGTATATATCCGCTATATACTCGCTATATTATTATAGTATTAATGGTAGTAATACGGCGTTATTACGTTGGCGTAACTACGCTTAGGACGACGCACCAGATTACGCCCGTAAGAAATTTTCAAATAAGGGCCTTAGTATATAGAATATAATTCCGCCGGCCCCGCCTCTGCCAGGAAATAGCCTAATAAATAGTATACGTAACTACTAGAAAGTAGTTAATTATACTATATAATATACGCTAGAAAGTAGCTAATCGCTTATATAGAGCTTATACACCGCTAGAAAAATGGCCTAATCGCTAGTAGTCTTACTATAACTAGAAAATAATTAATTACTATACTAGGGAGTAACTAATCGCCGTAATCGGCTAATATTAACGTACTTTATATATACCTAAATAAATACCTTAAGGGTAGTTATATACGATAGTTATTTATTATCGTTAATACCATCTACAAAAGTGTAAGCGACTCTGAGAATCCTGGTTTACTCGGAGCGCTCAGGCCCGCTCGCGAGCGCTAAAATAGCTTAGAGCTAGGTAAGAATTCTTAGGCCCGCTTAGGCCCGCTTAGGCTCGCTCAGGCTCGCTCAAGATTATTTAGGATTCTCAATACCGGCTTAATATTCTCAGGGCCGCTCAGGGCCGCTCAGGGCCGCTCAGGATTATTTATTTACATGGCCATTACTACTACTATAGATATACGCGCATACATGGCCATTACTGCTGCCATAGATACGCGCATACATGGCCCATAGATATGCGCATACATGGCCATTGCTGCTGCCATAGATATGCGCATACATGGCCATTGCTGCTGCCATAGATACGCGCATACATGGCCATTGCTGCTGCCATAGATACGCGCATACATGGCCACTACTGCTGCCATAGATATGCGCATACATGGCCACTACTGCTGCCATAGATATGCGCATACATGGCCACTACTGCTGCCATAGATATGCGCATA